>ERZ835762.84-NODE-84-length-123950-cov-6.507268_pt1 | contig 123950 bp, 125 predicted proteins | sample MGYA00519687_ERZ835762 | MGnify/ENA primary metagenome ERZ835762 (study PRJEB31850, sample SAMEA3708783) | human gut metagenome | biome: human gut; feature: human-associated habitat; material: faeces | place: China | collected 2014 ... | reverse complement strand
TTATGAAATTCGCAGTGTAGTTTTGTGCAATTTTTCAAATTTGCTCATTTATAGTATAGTATTTATTTAAGACTGGACAAGAAGGTTTATTCTGGTCTTTATGAAAAAAATAAGGTTGTTACATAAAAGACATACTAATAAAATCTTAACATTGTCTAATGTAACAACCTTTTAATTAAATGTAAAACAGCATTCCGCTGGCAAACAATCGGAACATTTTCGCAGTTTTTCGAGCATAGCGATGTTTTGGAAGCCGTGTCCGAGTGCGTGAGCACGAGTTTGGCGGACAAAACATCCATTGGCGGCGCAGAAAAACAAGAAAATGACCGAGTTTGCTTTGGAATAACTGTGGCTGTATTTGGTAAAGCCATGTTTGTGTAAAATAGAATTATTGATAGTCAAACAACGACATCTGATTAGACTTCGGCAATTTTCCAAACAATCCCAAATCATTCATCAAATCAATAGTAGAGGACGTAACCTTTGTTCGATTTCTGAAGTCATCAAGGGACAGGAAATTTCCTTCCTCTGCCGCTGCCACCACGGCATCCGCTGCCCTGTCTCCCAGACCTTCTATGGTATCCAACGCAGGCATCAGCTTTCCGTCTATAATCTGGAATGTATGTGCATTTGCCTTATAAATATCAATGGGAACAAAGTCAAAGCCTCTGGCATACATCTCCTGCACAATTCGCATATCTTTGTAAGTATCCTGCTCTTTTTTGCTCAATGTATCCTTTCGCTTCTCATAATCGTCCATAAAATATTCCAGCTTTTCTTTTCCCTGACACATCAGCTCATAAGAAAAAGCAGTTGCACGAATACTGAAATATGCCGCATAATACGCCAGCGGATGGAAGATTTTACAATAGGCAATTCGCCATCCCATCATAACATACGCTGCCGCATGGGCCTTCGGGAACATATATTTAATCTTTTTACAGGACTCAATATACCAGTCCGGAACATCATGTTTTTTCATTTCTTCAATCCATTCCGGCTTTAATCCCTTACCCTTTCGCACGCTCTCCATAATGGTAAATGCCTGTCCGTGCTCCAAGCCCTTGTTAATCAGATAAATCATAATATCGTCTCGTGTACAGATACAGGTGGTAATGGTTGCCGTTCCGGACTTAATCAAATCTTGTGCGTTTCCCAGCCACACGTCTGTTCCGTGAGACAGACCGGAAATACGAACCAAGTCAGAAAAAGATGTTGGATTGGCGTCAATTAACATCTGCATAGCAAAGTCTGTACCAAACTCAGGAATTCCAAGACAACCTAAAGGACAGCCTCTAATATCATCCGGTGTAATCCCCAGTGCATCTGTATTTTTAAACAAAGACATAACCTCTTTAGAGTCCAATGGAATTTCTCTGGCATTGATACCGGTAAGGTCTTCCAGCATACGTATCATCGTCGGATCATCGTGCCCCAGAATGTCCAGCTTTAAAAGATTGGAGTCAATGGAATGGTAATCAAAATGGGTGGTAATAATATCACTGTTCATATCATTTGCAGGATGCTGAACCGGTGTAAATTCCTCAATATCCCATCCGATGGGAAGAACAATAATTCCTCCCGGATGCTGTCCTGTGGTACGTCTTACCCCTGTACAGCCCTGCACAATTCTGTTGATTTCGCAATAACGCTTTCTCTGTCCACGTTCTTCATAATAGTTCTTGACATAACCAAAAGCTGTTTTCTCTGCCAGCGTACCGATTGTTCCCGCCTTAAATGTCTGCCCCGCACCGAAAATAACCTCAACGTAACGGTGCGCTTTTCCCTGATAATCACCGGAAAAGTTCAAGTCAATATCAGGCTCTTTATCTCCTTTAAATCCAAGGAAGGTTTCAAAAGGAATATCAAATCCTTCTTTTACCAGCGGCTCTCCGCATACAGGACATTTCTTATCTGGCATATCGCATCCTGCCCTTCCCGAATATGCCCGCACCTCCTCGGAGTCGAAATCTGCGTAGTGACATTTGGCACAATAATAATGTGGACTTAGAGGATTTACTTCTGTAATTCCCGACATAGTAGCTGCAAAGGAAGAACCAACAGAACCACGGGAACCTACCAAATATCCGTCACTGTTACTCTTCCAAACCAGCTTCTGGGCAATCATATACATAACGGCGTACCCATTGGAAATAATGGAATTCAGCTCTCTTTCCAGACGTGCTTCTACCATTTCCGGAAGGTTTTCTCCGTAGATTTCATGGGCTTTACTGTAACAGATTTCCCTTAACATGGCATCGGAATTTTCAATAACAGGAGGGCATTTCCCCTTGTGAATAGGCGATATTTTCTCTACCATATCTGCGATTTTATTGGGATTGGTAATGACGATTTCCTCTGCTTTTTCCCTTCCCAAATAAGAAAATTCCTTTAGCATTTCCTCTGTTGTACGAAGGTATAAAGGCGCCTGGTCATCTGCATCATCAAAGCCTTTTCCTGCCATAATAATTCTTCGATACACCTCATCTTCGGGGTCTAAAAAATGCACGTCACAGGTTCCCACTACCGGCTTATTAAATGCCTCTCCCAGCTTTACAATCTTCTTATTGATTTCCTGCAAGTCCTCCCATGAAGTAATATCCGAGCGGTCTTCATTCTTTAACATAAAGGCGTTGTTACCCAGAGGCTGTATTTCCAGATAATCATAGAAATTCACCAAACGGGCAATTTCCTGCTCCGGTCTTCCATTCAAAACAGCCTGATAAAGCTCTCCTGCTTCGCAGGCAGAACCAATAAGAAGTCCCTCCTGATATTTCAAAAACAGGCTCTTTGGAATACGGGGACGTCTATGGTAATAAATCAAATGGGAGTCTGAAATCAAATGATACAAATTTACTCTTCCCACATCATTTTTCGCCAGAATAATTGCATGATAGGTAGGCATTTTTTGTATGGAATGAACGGAAACCGTTCCCTTTTCATTCAGCTCATCCAGATTGAAAATATCCCTTTCTGCACACATTTCAATAAATTTCACAAAAATGTCGGCTGTACAGGAAGCATCGTCTACTGCTCTGTGGTGATGCTCCAAGGAAACTCCCACTGCTTTTGCCACCGTATCCAGTTTAAAACGGTTAAGCTGGGGCAGGAGAAATCTTGCCATCCCCACAGTATCAACCACGGTATCTTCTCTTTCAATACCTATATCCTCATAATTCTTCCGAATAAAACTCATATCAAACTCTGCATTATGAGCCACCATAACACAGCCCTCACAGAATTTTTCAAATTTAGGCAAAATAACATCGATGGTAGGTGCATCTGCTACCATATTGTCGTTAATGCTGGTCAACTCTTCAATACGAAATGGTATAGGAATTTGCGGATTTACAAATTCTGAAAAACGCTCTGTAATTCTTCCGTTTTCCACCTTCACTGCACCAATTTCAATAATCTTATCTTTTAAAGCGGAAAATCCTGTGGTTTCTATATCAAATACCACATAAGGCGCATGTAAGCTCTGCCCTTTGCTGTTTTGCACAATTCCTTTTAAATCATCTACAAGGTAAGCTTCCACACCGTAAATCACCTTGAAATCTGCCTCTGGAGGAACGACGCCTCCCCAAGAGTCAAAGCAGTGGTTCGCCTCAGGAAATGCCTGCACAACCCCGTGGTCGGTAATGGCGATAGCTTTATGTCCCCACTCGTAGGCACGTTTAATCAGGGCTTTTGCGTCGGATACCCCGTCCATATCGCTCATTTTTGTATGACAATGAAGCTCTACACGCTTCTCTGGATAATTATCAGAACGGCTGTTTTCAAAGCTGGCAATTTTCTTAATCCCCACAACAGAGCCTATGGTAAGCTCGCTGTCATATCGGTCAATAGTGGTAATTCCCTTCAGCTTTACAAACGCTTTTTCCTTAACGCCTTCTGTAATCTCCTCTACCTGATCGTTTCTGGCAAACATTTTTACGGTAATGGAGTCTGTAAAATCGGTAATAGAAAAGATAATAATCGTTTTTTCGTTTCGGATTTCTCTCTTTTCCAAGGACATAATCTTTCCTCTGACACAGACCTCTCCCATTTCTGTCTGCACGTTTTCCAATGGAATTACTTCGTCATCAAAGTCCCTTCCATACAGTACATCAGGATTGTCAGAGCGTTTTACACTGCGTTTAAAGTCAGAAAATCCACGTTTTGCAGGCGCTTCTTTCTTCTCCGTCTTTGTCTTTTCTTTTTCCTTTTGTTTTACAGGAGCTTTCTTCGGTTCTTCTTTTACCTCCTCAAGCTCCTCTTTTTCTTTTCCGAGAGAGGACATTTCTACAATATGAGCCGCTTCCTGTGCAATGCGGATATCGCTGTTTTTTCGGAATTTACTTTCCTTTATTTCCTCATATTCTGTCTCTACTTTTAAAGAAAACTCACATCTTTCACAGAAGATTTTTTCTATATACTGTACCAGTTCATCTTCCTTACTTTTCGCCAGCACTGTGGATTGTAAAAGTATGTGCATGGTATCTGTCTGCGGAAACGTAATTACAGCATTCCGGAACATATTAAAGACCAGAATGCTGTAATTTTTAAGCTCCAGAGCCATGGACGATTGGTACGCCTCAAAAAATAACTGCGGTGTATATTGACTGGAAAGGGTAAACTTCTCCAGCACCTTTACCTCCATGCTCACCCCCGGAAAACACTGTTGCGAAATCGCCCTTTCCAGGGTATAAATATACTTTTTATGAATCCATTGGCGGCTGCGGATATAAATTCGGATACGATCTTTAGGTGGATTTACGGCAATCTTCGTAACTGCCACTTCTTTCAAAAGCGCACGAAGTTCCTCTCCCACTTCCAGATTTCGAAACACATCCAGAAATTCTTTCTCCATGAAACAATGCCTCCATACTTATTTCCAGTTTTCAAGTTCTTCCCGAAGCACAGATAAAAGCTCTGCCTCAGGAACTTTTTTCACGATTTCTCCTTTTTTAATCAGAAGACCTTCTCCCTTACCTCCCGCAATGCCAATATCTGCTTCTTTTGCTTCTCCGGGACCATTTACTACACAGCCCATAACGGCAACCTTAATATCCAGAGGAAATTCCTGCACCATAGTTTCCACCTGATTTGCCAGTCCGATTAAATCAATCTTCGTTCTTCCGCAGGTTGGACAGGATACCACTTCAATTCCGCCTTTTTTGAGATTTAAAGTCTTTAAAATTCTCTTTGCTGATTTGATTTCCTCTACCGGGTCGCCGGTCAGGGACACACGAATAGTATCTCCAATTCCCTGATATAAGATAATCCCCAAACCTACGGCTGATTTAATATTTCCGGAATATAAAGTCCCTGCCTCCGTAATGCCTACATGCAGGGGATAATTGGTCTGTTCTGCCAGCAATTCATGTGCCTTTACACACATCATTACATCAGAGGATTTAATGCTGATTACAAGATTATCATACCCTAAATCTTCAATAATTCTCACTTTATCAAGGGCACTTTCTACCAGTCCTTCAGCAGTGACACCGTGATATTTTTCCACCAGCTCTTTCTCCAAAGAACCACTGTTTACACCTACACGAATAGGAATATTTCTCTCTTTTGCAACGTCTACCACTGCTTTTATTTTGTCAATGCTGCCGATATTTCCCGGATTAATACGAATTTTATCCGCTCCGTTTTCCATAGCGGCAATGGCCATTTTATAGTCAAAATGAATGTCTGCCACCAGCGGAATGTGAATTCTTTTTTTAATCTCTTTTAATGCCTCTGCTGCCTCTAAGGTAGGCACGGTACATCTGACAATCTCACATCCTGCTGCCTCCAGCGCCAATATCTGCTGTACGGTTGCCTCTACATCTTCTGTTCTTGTATTGGTCATGGACTGTATTAAAATGGGATTTCCCCCACCGATTTTCTTATCCCCAATCTGCACAACCTTTGTATGCTCACGATACATAAAGACACCTCCAATTAATGATTAATCTGTAAAAGTTTCTGTTTCAATTCACCTTCCAGACGATACATTTCTGCCTCTGCTGCACGTCTCTTTTCTCTGCCTTCCCGCTGAATATTCATAACTTCATCAAAGGTGCTGATTAAGGACTCGTTTGTTTTCTGTAATGTTTCAATATCTACAATTCCTCTTTCAGACTCTTTTGCAGCTTCTATGGTAGCCATTTTTAAAGTCTGAGCATTCTTCTGTAAAAGAGCATTTGTCATATCTGTTACTTCTCTCTGCGCCTTTGCGGCCTCTGTGGAATGTGCCACGCCAAGAGCAATTACCATCTGACTTTTCCAAAGAGGAATGGTGTTTACAATAGTAGACTGAATTTTTTCTGCCATTAAAGTATCATTTCCCTGTACCAGACGGATTTGCGGCGCTGTCTGTACGGCAATCATACGTGTCAGCTCCAAGTCATGGATTTTCTTTTCAAAACGTTCACACAGAGAGTCCAAGTCCTTTGCAGCCTGTGCATCTTCCGGAAGACCGCTTGCCTGTGCTTTTGCCATAAGCTGAGGCAGCTCCGTTGAACGGATTTCTTCCAGCTTCTTCTTTCCGGCCAAAATATACATAGACAGCTCTTTAAAATAATTTAAGTTTAAGGCATACATTTTATCCATAATTGCCGCATCCTTCATAAGCTGTATCTGATGTTTTTCCAAAGTTTCCACAATTTTATTTACATTTGCTTCTGCTTTGGAATACTTGTTTTTCATGGCTTCCAGCTTATTTGCTCCCTTTTTGAAAAAGCCCATAATTCCTTTGCGTTCTTCTTCCGCATCGAAATTCTTTAATTCTGTCACCACGTTTTCCAGCAAATCCCCTACTTCGCCTAAATCTTTTGTGCGTACTTTCTCAAGAGCATCCTCTGAAAAATCAGCCATTTTCTTCTGTGTTCCTGCTCCGTACTGCAAAATTGCCGTTGAATTTCGAATGTCAATCTGACGGGCAAAATCATCTACGATTTTTCTTTCCTCCTCAGATAAAATGCTGTCATCCATCTCAGGCTTTGCCGGTTCTTCTTTTTTCACCTCTGCCACAGGAGCCTGTTCCTGTAAAGGCTCAAAAGTAAGGGTAGGTGTTACTGTAAAATCTTTTAATTCATCACTCATAATTTAATTATCCTTTCCCTGAAAATTGTTTTTCTCTGTCAGTCCCTCCTGGGCAAACATGGTCTTTAAAACAGATATATCCGATGATACATCCCATGCGGTTTCTTTATAAAAGCTGTCCAGCAGATTTTCAAAAGCAACGTTAATGGTATCTAATGTATTTTCAATTTCCTGTTTGGCCGTTTTAATATTTTCTCCCTGCATATCCTGCTTATCCAATTCCTCATAAGCATTCAAAAGCTTCATGGTAGTAGGAAGATAATAATCCATAAACTTATGTAAATCGTTGATAAGCTCCGGATGCTTTTCTACCCTCTGAAAAATTCTTCGGATTACATTTTCCAGATGATACATTTTATTGGAAATCTCCACTCCCGGAATAGCATCGTTGCTTCTTCTGATTTCTTCGATATAACGATTACCTTCCTCAATAACCTTTTGCACATCCTCAGAAAGCTGTGTTTTCGGTCTTCTTGCTTCTTCCGCTTTTCTTTCCTCCATGTTTCGTTCTGTCTCTAAATACTGCTCATAAGCATCGTCTGTCGCCATAAAACACACGCCGTTTTTATCCAGATGACCTTCCAAAAACATTCGTTTGTCAATCATTTTCTTTAAATCCTTACGTACAAACTTTTCTGATTTTCTGACGCTTTTTGCCAAATCCTTTACATTTGCATAAGGTTTTCCGTTTAAAGTTTTTACATAAGAACGAAATCTTTTAATTTTCTTTCGTAAACGGTTTCCGCAGATACCCATAATAGCGCTAAGTCCCATAGCCGGCAGGAAAATCATCATTACCGTACCGATTTTAGAAGCAATGCTTCCTATAAAAAGAGATAAAATCCCCAATATTCCCGCTGTTACGCCAAACATAATAGTAAGGGCAATTCCCAATGTTGTAAAAAGAAGTCCCAATGCCTTTGCTCCGTTTGTATTGACAAATAAGGCAAATTCTTCTCTGGCTTCCTTCATCCGTTCTCTCTGTGAAGGGTTTCGATAGCCTCCAAAAGGTTTATAGCTATACTTGTTGCTGTAAGCATTTCCCGCTCTTTTCATACTCTGCGCAACATTTCCGAGAGCGCTGTCAAGCGTCGCACCTAAATCTCTGTTTAATGCGCTGAAATCTCCGCTGTTAATTGCATGCTGCACAATATCCTTCACATCTCGCCCCAGATTATTCCAATCATTCACCGGCATGTCATTCACTCCTATTCTAACAGTCCAATTTTACCAACCTGTGATTACTGTTTCCTTAAATTATATATGAAAGATTGTAAAAAAGCAACGGAACTTCTCTTGCAATTCACACGTTAAAGTTTTATAATGTTAAAAAATTACATAAAAGCTGTTTTCGCTCAGCTATACAGCAGAATGGAGGATGAAAATGGAGAAAAAGAATATTGATTGGAAAAATCTTGGATTTGGTTATATGCAGACAGACTACCGCTACGTATCCAATTTCAAAGAGGGAAAATGGGACGAAGGCGCTCTGACAACAGATGCCAATGTAGTTATTAATGAATGTGCAGGTGTGCTGCAATATGCACAAACTGTCTTTGAAGGATTAAAAGCATATACCACAAAGGATGGAAAGATAGTAACCTTCCGCCCTGACTTAAATGCCCAGCGTATGGTGGACTCAGCAAACCGACTGGAAATGCCGCCATTTCCTGCTGAAAGATTTCTCGATGCAGTGGCTAAAACAGTAAAAGCAAATTCTGCTTTTGTTCCTCCTTATGGTTCCGGTGCTTCTCTGTATATCCGACCATATATGTTTGGAGCAAATCCTGTTATCGGCGTAAAACCAGCAGATGAATATCAGTTCCGTGTATTTACCACACCGGTAGGCCCCTACTTTAAAGGTGGTGTAAAGCCACTCACTTTAAGAGTCAGCGATTTTGACAGAGCTGCTCCTTGTGGAACAGGACACATTAAAGCAGGACTGAACTATGCCATGAGTATGCATGCTATTGTAGATGCACATAAAGAAGGTTATGATGAAAACCTATACTTAGATGCAGCAACAAGAACAAAAGTAGAAGAAACAGGAGGAGCAAACTTTATCTTTATCACAAAGGATAAAAAAGTAGTCACACCGAAATCCAACAGTATTCTTCCTTCTATTACACGCCGTTCCCTTTTACAGGTTGCAAAAGATTATCTGGGACTGGAAGCAGAAGAAAGAGAAGTTTATCTGGATGAGCTTCAGGACTTTGCAGAGTGCGGTCTTTGCGGAACTGCCGCTGTAATCTCTCCAGTAGGCAAAATCGTAGACCACGGAAAAGAAATCTGTTTCCCAAGCGGCATGGAAGCCATGGGCGAAGTGACAAAACAGTTATACAATACCCTTACAGGAATTCAGATGGGAACTATTGAAGCTCCGAAGGACTGGATTTATGTAATAGAATAATAAAACACCGACAATCTTTCAGACATTTTACTGTCCGTAGATTGTCGGTATTTTTATGCTCCCAATATCATTTTTATACAGTAAATACCATTTTATTTTCATTTGAAAACTCTTCTGCATACTGCAGTCCCATAACATGAAACTCTTTTATTTTTTCAATATCTTCTATCTGATTTTCCGCCATATAACGAACCATCTCGCCTCTCGCCATCTTTGAAAAAGTCCCTTTCTGCTTTACCTTTCCATTATGAACTTCTCCAAATTCTACCGTAATGAAGCGCTCCTTTGGCAAAATATATTTGGAAATGCTTTGAGAGTATTCTTTAGATGCCAGATTAATGACAATTCCGTCGTCCTTTATTACTTCTTGATACAACTTATCTCCCCAGAACTCATATAAATCTTTGCACCCTTCTGTTTCCAGCTTGGTTCCCATTTCCAAACGATAAGGTGTCACTCCGTCAAAAGGCTTTAACACCCCGTAAAATCCCGATAAAATACACAAATGCTCCTGAATATAGGTCAGCTCTTTTTCTGTGAAAACCTGTGGCGCTATGTGCTGATACTGCAAGCCCTCGTAGGACAGGATTGCCGGTGTAAGACCTGTCTTCAAATTCATATCACGAAAACGCTCTGCGTTTAGTCTTGCGATTTTGTCATTGCATTTCCACAATGTTTTCTGCTCCTCGTAAGTATATCCCCTGATTTTCTCACATAAGCTTTCTGCCTCCGGTAAAAACTTTGGCAGCCCCTGTATCGGCAGACAGTCTGTATCTACATTCATTTTCTTTGCCGGTGAAATAATAATCTTCATAAATAATCCTATAATTCCTCTAACATCTGTGCAGGATTATCTGCTGCTTTTACTTTTCCGAAAGCTTTTACGATTATTCCCTGCTCGTCAATTAAATAGGTGGTGCGAACCACACCCATAGTCTTCTTTCCGTAATTATTTTTCTCTTTCCATACATCATAAGCCTGAATACAGGATAATTCCGTATCAGATAACAATGTAAAAGGAAGCTCATACTTTTCCTCAAATTTTTTATGTGAAGCAACACTGTCCTTGCTTACCCCTAAAACCACAGCATTTTTTTCTAAAAACTGAGGATATCTCTCGGCAAAACCACAAGCCTGCTTCGTACAGCCTGCGGTATTGTCTCTTGGATAAAAATATAAAATTACTTTTTTCCCTTTATATTCTTCCAGACTATGAATTTCTCCGTTCTGGTCCGGCAATGAAAAATCCGGCGCCTTTGTACCGATTTCTAACATATTATTTTCTCCTATGCCCTATTCCATTTTTTCTATAATTTAATAAACTGCTCTACATTTACAATAAATACCGTTGCACCGCCTACTTCAATGGTTACCGGCGGAGCTGCATATCCCATAACAGGACCTTTTGTGCCGGCAGAATAAGCAGGGTTCATCATGACCTCCTGACGTCTGGAGCACTCTTCTTTAATAATCTGAAGTACCGTATCTACCTGTTCATCTTCTGTACCAATCATCAATGTGGCGTTTCCTTTACGTAAAAATCCACCTGTACTGGAAAGCTTTGTCACACTGATTTTCTCTTTATTTAATCGCTCTATTACAAATCCCTCATCTTCTTTTCGTACAATCGCAAAAATCATTTTCATAAAGCAACTACCTCCTTAGCATTGAGTCTTTTTGTGCACCTATTGTACCACAGTTTTTTAAATATTTCCACATTTACTGAAATTGAAACAGATTTAATCCTACTTCTTTCTCAAATCGTCTGTCTACTCTTCCGTCAATTAACGTAATAACCATTTCACACGTTGCACTGATAATTGCCCTGTTTAAATGACCTCCGAACACTTGTCCTTTTTCATTTCCTGCACTCATATGAAGATGGCAGTAAAATTCATCATTCATGGTGTTAATGGTTCCTGTCAAAGAAACTATTTCAAAGCTTCCTTTAAATTCATTTGCATGGTATTCTTTTGCCTCTGTGTCAAACACGCCCACTGTAAATTCACTGACAGCTCCCAATGCACTGATATCTGCCAATTTAATCTTTTCTTTTTCTGCTACCTCACGGACTTTTTCTAAAATTTCCTCTCCTTTATCCATTCGCACAATGATTTTATTTTGAAATTTTCTGTATTCCATAGCACAACCTCCTGTTTTTGTTATTGATGATTATACCATTCGCAAGGTTATCCGTCATGCTCTTTTTCTGTTTTCCCCTTGTATTTCTGTATGGGCTGTCTTATACTAAATTTAAGACAAGCAAGGTGGTGATTTATTGGAGGTCGGAACAACGTTATCCAAAACACTTCATACAGCGAGAAGCCATGCTGATTATGACGCCGCTTGCAAGCGTCTTCTTTCAGAAAAGGTTATTCTTGCATGGATTATGAAGAATTGTCTAAAAGAATACCGAAATTGCAGTATTCAAGAAATTATGGACAATTACATCGAAGGTGAACCTCAGATTGCAAAGGTTCCCGTTACACCAGATGAAACGAATATCGTTACCAACTCCATGATTAAAGGTCTAAGCACAGAAGATAAAACCATTACCGAAGGTACTGTTACATACGACATACGATTTCTGGCGACAGCGCCGAAATCTAAGGATTTTATCCGTTTAATTCTCAACATAGAAGCACAAAATGATTTCTATCCCGGGTATCCGCTTTTAAAACGCGGCATATACTATTGCAGTCGTATGATTTCAGCACAATACGGAACAGAATTTACTGCTTCTCATTATGAAAATATAAAAAAAGTGTACAGTATTTGGATTTGTCCAAATCCACCAAAAAAATGGGAAAATACAATTACAGAATACTCTATTGCAGAAAAACAACTTGTAGGACACCTTTCTGAAACACCGGAACATTACGACTTACTATCTACTATTTTAATTTGCCTAGGCAATTCAAACAGTCAAAATTATACCGGTGTTTTAAAGCTTTTAGATGTCCTTCTATGTTCTAAAAAACACCAGATGAAAAAGAGCAAATTCTTCATGATGATTTCAACATAAAAATGACGCAAAATTTAGAAAAGGAGGTATCTCTCATGTGTAACCTTAGTAAAGGTGTAGAAGAACAGGGTATGCAAACAGCTACTTTTCAAGCACTTCAAAATCTCATGGACTCTCTGAAAATAAATGCCGAACAGGCTATGCGCCTGCTTAAAATCCCAAAAGATGAACAGGAAAAATATGCTTCTATGCTGAAAAAAGTTTAAAAACAAAAAGACACAGGACTTTTCCTAAGAAATGTCTTGTGTCTTTTTATTTTAAGAAATAAAAAAAGCGCGAGACGGGACTCGAACCCGCGGCCTCGACCTTGGCAAGGTCGCGCTCCACCAACTGAGCCACTCGCGCATATCGTGTTGAAATATCTCTCAAGCACGAAATATAATATACTATATGTTCCTCAATATGTCAACACTTTTTTTGAATTTTTTTTATTTTTCTCAAGTACGCAAAATTGCACTGAGCACATACTGGTTATTTTGGAAGTTCTTGTGGGTAATATCTTCTAACCGAATTAAATCCACATCCAGCCAAAGCTCCTCTGCTACTACCATTAAATGAGAAAACATCACACCGAAATTCATCTCCTCGTATTTTCCCAGATGATTTAAATTATGCTTCTTAGCAAACACATGAATACGATTGTCATACACCACAAACCGCCACGGCTGACTGTTATAGCTGGAAGGCGCAAGTCGTGCTGCCTCCAATAGCTGTTTCATCCACTGTCTCGGCACTTCCTTATATACGCAAAGCTCTTTTAAATCCATGCGCTTTGCATCCACCGGTTTTCTGGTATAGCTGCCCTTGCTTTTTCCAAATGCCATGGTAATCATAAATTTTAAATCACCCTTATGAGGATTTCCAAATTTAGGCTTTACGCTTCCTAAAAAGCATGTTCCATAGCCTTTTGTGCACATAAACAAAGCAAGCTGCTCCATAATATATCCTGCATTCATCTGTGCCAAATCTTTTTCCTCTGAGTAAAATGCAATATAATAGGGCGCTTTTACTCCCAGCAAGTGCATTCTTTTATTTTGTCCTTTTGTATTGTCAATAATAGAAATCTCTGTACGGATACCGGGATTTAATCCTTCAATCTGTGCATAAAACTCCTGTATCTCCTGCAATATTTCAGGAGATATTACTTCCATCTCATAATTTCGTACAGATTTTCTTAAAAAAATAGCTTCGTATAAATTCATATTCTCACCTTTAATCTCTATGTAACAATATTGTAACATATAAATTTTGAAATGCAATGATTATTTTCTAAAATTTCTATTGACAAATTCTTACAGACTTTGTATTATTGTACTAATCAAATAATACAGTAATACAATTTATCAAACTTACAGGAGGTGTTACAGATGTCTTGGAACTTAAATCCTGAGTATCCTATTTACACTCAGATTATGGAGCACATTACTTCTGATATTATATCAGGAGCTTATACTCCCGGTTCAAAACTCCCCTCTGTTCGAGAATTGGCGCAGACTGCCGGTGTAAATCCAAATACTATGCAGAAAGCCCTTTCTGAACTCGAGCACACAGGACTTTTATACAGTCAGAGAACCAGCGGTCGATTTGTTACGGAGGATTTAGCTATGATTGAACAAGTAAAAACACAAATTGCATCCCAGCAAGTAAAAGAGTTCCTTCTGAAAATGGAACATCTGGGATATAGCAAACAAACCATTATCCAGCTTATTGAAAAAATTTAGATTAAGGAGGACAAATGATGAACCCTATTTTAGAATGTCGCAATCTTACAAAATGCTACGACAATAAAATTGCCCTGAACAAAATAAATCTTTCCTTGGAACGCGGAAAAATCATCGGACTTTTAGGGCCAAACGGAAGCGGGAAAACCACGCTGATTAAACTGTTAAACGGACTTCTTGTTCCCACAGAAGGCTCTATTTTCGTAGACGGACATGCTCCCGGAACAGAAACGAAAAAAATTGTTTCCTATCTCCCTGAGCGAACTTATCTCTCTATGCACATGCGGGTTTCCGAAATTATTAACTATTTTTCTGATTTTTACAGCGATTTTGACAGAAGCCGTGCTTACGATATGTTAAAGCATCTGAATATCAATCCCACAGACCGTTTACGCACCATGTCAAAAGGAACAAAAGAAAAAATCCAGCTCATCCTTGTTATGAGCCGCAGGGCAAGTCTGTATTGTCTGGATGAACCCATTGCCGGTGTAGACCCAGCTGCCAGAGATTATATTCTTTCTACTATACTGAATAATTATGATGAAAATGCAACCATTCTTATTTCTACGCATTTAATTTCAGATGTAGAAAATATTTTAGATGACGTAGTATTTATCCAAAATGGTCAAATCCGTCTGTGTGACAGTGTAGATAATATTCGTTTTCATCAGGGAAAATCTGTAGACACTTTATTTCGGGAGGTATTCAAATGTTAAAAAAACTATATAAATACGATTTAAAATCTGTCTCCTTACTGCTTCTGATTTTACATGCCGTGCTGATTGTTTATAGTCTGGTAGGACATATCGGATTTTCTTTCCTAAAAGGCGGTGAGTCTTTCCATACCTTTGAGGTTTCTAATCTTTGGGGTATTGCAATTGGTTTTTATGTTCTGGGCTTTGCGTTATTTATTTTTGCCATTGTTATTGCAACAATTGTATATTTAGCTGTCCGTATCCAGAAAAATCTATTTTCTGACGAAGGTTATTTAACACACACTCTGCCTGTAAAACCAAGTCAGCTTCTTTGGTCAAAGGTTTTTGTTATCTGGACATGGAGCGTAATTGATTTTATCTGTGTTGTGATTTCCGTCTTTACTTTAATTACTTATAAAGATACCTTACCGGAAATTTTAAAAGGCGCTTCTACCTTCTTCGGAACTTTGTTCGGAAGCTTCGGCTTTACAAACTGGTTGGAAGAAGTTATTACCCTTTTAGCAGGATTATCACAGTATTTTGGTTTTTATCCTTTGCTGCTTTTATTTGCCATGTGTTTGGGAAATCTCTTTAAAAGTCATAAAATTATGGGAACTCTTCTCTCTTTCTTTGGCTTAAACATTGTTCTGAGTTTTCTGAGCACCATGATAACTTTTATTATCCCCGGATTAAGCCCGTTTATGCAGGCAAATCTCACACAGGATAATCTCTCTGTTTACAGCGGCAGACTGATGATTTTCACCCTTGTATGGAATATCCTCTTTTCCGCCATTTTCTTTGTGGGAAGCCGATATATTCTTACAAAGAAATTAAATCTGGATTAAATGTGAATATTCCAATTTACTACAAGAAGAAGGAACTGTGGCATCAGACAATAATTTATCTTATGCCTCAGTTCCCTATTTTTCGCTTTCTTTTACTTCTTTTTCTACTTCTTTTATTTGTGCCTTTACATCTTGTTTAAATTTTTCCCATTGCTTTGGATTTTCCACATAGTATTTCGGACATATCTTACCTGTCACATCATAGTGGCGGATTACATCATCTTCTGTAAGATTAAACCGATAACAGAGCCAGCCTGTCAAACGAACAAGGGACAGATACGTAGCATCGGTAAACTCCCCTGTTTCATCTACATGACAGCACTCAATAGACAGGGTATCGTCATTTCTGGAATTTGAAGCATAAGCTATCTCTGTACTTGGAACGCACTGAACAATCTCCCCGTCAATGCCCACGACAAAGTGGCTGCTGACTTTTGTTTCATGGCTCTCCTTTAATCCGTCAAAATAATCTCTGTTATTCTTCGCCGTACTTCCCGGATTTGCCGTATAATGTACAACAATTCCCTTTATCTTTTCCAGCAGTGTCCCCGGTCTGGAATATTCGTTTGGCTCTATTAAGTCCACGTCAAAAGGCGGCGCTCCTACAAACGACTCGTTTCTGGCTTTTAAAAGTCTGTGTTCTTCTACTTTATTTTTCACTTTATTTACAAGAAAAAAGAGCAGCAGAACGGTAAGAACAGAACACAAAAACAGAAAAATTCTGCGCCTGCGCTGTCTTATCCTTTTCTTCCTGCGCTGCTGCCTTCTGCTTTCAAAATCTAAAACTTCCTCATCTCTTTTTCGTAACATCATCCTATGTACACTCCCGATTGAAACTTACTCCTCAAGCTGCTGCTTTCATTGTGCACATAGTCTTTACAACTGTCAAGTGATTTCCCTATACTTTAGTTTTATTTAATTTTCCTTCTCAATTTGATTTAATCGGCTATTCAGCTCTAAAAGCTGTTCCTTTGTCATTTTCTCGCCAATGGCTCCCATGGTATTTAGCATTCTAAGCACAGTAAAACTGCCCAGCATTTGCATCATTCCCTGCGGTTCTGTTTTCTTATTCAAAAACTTTCCTAAAATCCCCTCAAACAACGCTTTGCCTTGCGGGGCTTTTATAATTTCGGACACCTTATCGTTCAGCGAATAATATCCCGGAATTTCTTCAATGTCAAACCAGTTCAATACAGCGCCTTTTTCTTTTAAGCGATATGCCTCATGAAACTTCTCTGTCTTGCGAATAAAACTCCGGTCTTTACATGCTCCTGCTTTTGCAGTAATAACCGTTTCTCCCTTATTAGGAACAGTAAAATAAAAAAAATGCTCATCACTGACCTGCTTTTCATATTCCTGGCCGTTTAGGTACAGAGTTACCTCCGGAAAGTTTGAGTATACGGTTACCTTAGTCTTCTCTTCCACTCTGTTTACATAGCGCTTTCCGCAAATATGCACGAAGGGCTCGTGAGAAAGCCACGCCTTATACGCATAAAAAGCATCTTTTTTATATTTTCTGTCAAAAGTAACAAGCCCTTTATGATTTTGCCCGTTTTCTCCTCCCTCATTTCTGGCATCTGCTCCGAAATCAAACATATTCCACACATGAGTTGCCCATAAATAAGGTCTTGTAAAAAGCTGTCTAATCAATTCTTCGTGATAATATGCCTGATATTCTTCCGTATAATCTCCCTGCTGCGGTTCTGAAGTATGCCAGTTTAATGCCTCGCAGCCATACTCACTGACACCAATGGGGATTTGAGGAAATTCCTTATGGAAGTTATCCAGCCAAGGGCCGTTCATGGATACGTCTCCTCCGTACCAGCCGAAATAGTGGTTATAAGAAACTACATCCGGAATTTGAATATAAGGATGATGAATGTCACACATAGATACTACCGCCATTGTTGTCAGTCTTGTACTGTCCATTTCATGGCACAAATCATTTAAAATTTTATGATTTTCCAGTAAATCTTCCTCAACTGCAGCCTGCATGGTAATTTCGTTGGAAAGTCCCCATACCACAATAGAAGGATGATGATAATTCTGTATTATCAGTTCTTTCATCTGGGAAACGGTATTTTCCCTCGCATTTGGTAAATGAGCAGATATATAGGGAATTTCTGCCCACACTACCATACCACTTTCATCACATAAATCATAGAAATATTGGTCGTGCTGGTAATGCGCCAGTCGTATGGTTGTTGCTCCCAGCTCACAGATTAAATCCATGTCTTCTCTATGATGCTTTGGCAAAAGTGCATTTCCAATCCCCCTTCTGTCCTGATGCCTTGATACGCCCCTTAGGGGATAGCTTTCTCCGTTTAGCAAAAAGCCCTTTTCAGGATGAATTTCAAAACTGCGGCAGCCAAATCTGGTATACACATTGTCCAAAATCTTACCGTTCTCTGTCAGCTCAACCTCTGCATAATAAAGATAAGGGTCTTTTCGTCCGTTCCAACGATGAACATTATTTATTTTTATCTGAATTTTTCTGTCTGCTGCGGAGCAGCTCTTTTCTGCAACAATCTTCCCCTGCCTGTCACGAATTTTATAAACAAGGTTTTGTCCCTCCTTTTTTTCTGTAATCCATGTCTCTATGGTAATCTCTGCATCATTCCCTTGAAGGACAGGCGTTACCTGAAGTCCCTCTCCCCCGCAGTATTCCAAATCAAAATGAGAAGCTGAAACTCCTATAATATTCACATCACGGTACAGACCGCCGTAAAAGGTAAAATCAGCCATTTGAGGATAAACGCTGTCATTTTGGCTGTTATCCACGGTAATTACCAAAAGACTCTCTTCCTTTAACTCCTTGGTGATATCTACACGCCATGTAGAATATCCTCCGTCATGATGCGCCAGTTTTCTTCCGTCCACATATATATCGGCAGAAGAGTTTGCTCCCCGAATTTCCAGAAAATATTTATCTGCCTTTGGAAGTTCTGCTCTCTTAATCATCTTGGCATAATATCCCGTCCCACGATAATAGTCGTTGTTCCCGTCCTGTCCGTCTATATTATTCCATGTATGAGGCAAATGTACCCAGCACCACCTTTTTGGCATTTCTTTCGGAATTTCATCTGTATCTTTTGTAAACGCCCATTTTTCATTGATATTGATTACCTGTCTCATCCTGCACTCTCCTGTTCTCTTCTTAATTTCAATGCCGTTATATTCTCCTCCACCCGCTTTTTGTTCAATGGATAAAGAAACAGCAGGCTAAGGGCGACTCCCAGATAAAGAATTCCGGGAAGCAATGTTGCGATATTATAAATTCCGTCCAAAACCTCCTGCGTCTGTATGGTCTTCGCTGAATTAAATCCGATTATTCCCAGCGCATAACCGCCCAAGCCTCCGGCAAATGCCTGTCCGATTTTTCTTGCAAAAGAATAAGCCGCATAAATCGTACCATCCTCTCTTTTTCCTGTCCGCACTTCCTGATCATCAATCACATCTGTAATAAACGCCCATAAAATCAAGTTAAAAATTCCAAATCCTAAAAATCCCAGAATGTTAATGCCAATATAAAGGGCTGCTGATTTTGTGTGAAGAAAAAATAGCAGGAAACAGGAAATTGCACTGCACAGACAACCGAAAATTCCGATTTCCTTTTTTCCGAACCTTTTGGAAACAGGTACTGCAAAAGGCGCTAAAGCAAGAGAAGGCAGAACGCCTGCCAAAGTCATGACAGAAAGCGCTTCTTTGTTTTTAAAATAATCAATAAAAAGATATTGGTTGATCGACTGTGTCATAATCTGTGCTACCAATAAAAGCAGCGCAGCCAGAATAATCCCCAGAAGCGCCCTGTTAGAAAGAAGGTCTTTTGCCGTCTGTCCAAAACCTGCTTTTTCCTGTGTTTCCTTTGTCTGCACTTTTACACGTTCCGTGGTCATGAAATAACACAACAGGTAACAAATAATTGCCGCAACGGAAAATACTCCTGCAACAAGGGTAAAGCGTTTCTCATTTACTACCTGATTTCCCACTGCATCTGTGGTATATACCAGCAGAGGCGCTCCCACGCCCACAATTAACTGCGCCAGCACAGCGCCTACACTTCGAAAAGTGGAAAGAGCTGCTCTGTCATCTGCATCAGGACTTAATACCGATGCCATAGAACCATAAGGGATATTGATGGCTGTATAAAAGATACTTCCCCATAAAATATAAGTTACAAACATGTACAAGATTTTCAGCCCTTGGGGAGCAGCCTTCATTCCTCCCTGATACATTAAAAAACTGGCGAGAGCTACCGGACCGCACATTCTTAAAATCCACGGACGAAATCTGCCGTTTTTAGAGGTCTTCTCTTTATCTACAATCCTTCCCATAGTAATATCCGTAAAAGCATCCACACATCTGGCAACTAAAAATAACGTGCCTACCATACCGGCGCTGATACCCAGCACTTTTGTATAAAACACCATTAAAAACACACTGGCAAAAAGAAAGGTAAAATCATTTCCGAAATCACCGAACATATAACCGATTTTATCTTTCATTCCAAATGCACTGTTTTCTGTTCGTTCCATTCTTCTGCTCCTTATTTTATTTAGTATCTTAAAAGTAATATAGCCTGAACTTACAACTTTCATACATTGTAAGTTCAGGCTATATTATTTTTATACTTTTCTATTCAATATCTATTTTCAAATCTTTATAAAAATATTCGTTATCTCTTTCTCCGATTTCCCGCATCACCCTGCATGGATTACCCACAGCGACTACATTGGCAGGAATGTCTTTTGTCACAATGCTTCCTGCTCCGATAACAGAATTTTCTCCGATAGTGACTCCCGGTAAAATAATTGCACCTGCTCCAATCCACACATTATTTTCAATATGAACCGGACGATTAAACTGTATGCCTCTGCGTCTTAAATCCGGCTTTATGGGATGCGCCGCAGTAACAATGGTAACATTGGGACCAATCATTACATAGTCACCAATGAAAACGTCCCCATCATCCACTACGGTCAAATTAAAATTCGCATACACGTTTTTGCCCATGGAAATATGATGTCCGCTCCAATTTGCGTAAAAAGGCGGCTGAATATAACAATTATCTCCGCATTTGGCAAACATCTTTTTCATCAGCTCTTCCCTTTTTTTCACTTCACCGGAGGGCACTTCATTAAATTCTTTTAATTCATCCAAATATGGAAACTGCTCTGCTAAAATCTCTTCATCTCCTGGGTCATATAAAATCCCTTTATCCATGCGTTCTCTCTCTGTCATAAGTTTCTTCTCCTCTCTTACTTTTCTATTTCTTTTACTGCTTCTACTGCCTTTTGAAGCTGTGTATCCTCTTCATAAGTAAGCACTGTCTTCTTTTGTAATTCTTCTGCCAGTTCTGCTTCGATGTCCGGCTGAATTCCCGTGCCGTGAATACATCTTCCCTTTGGCGTATAATATTTTGCTGTGGTAGTCTTTACTGCGCTTCCGTCTGTAAGAGGAATAAGACTTTGCACAATTCCCTTTCCGAAGGTTGTGGTTCCCACAATCGTTCCCACACCATAATCCTGTATTGCTCCTGCAAAAATTTCTGATGCACTGGCGCTGTTTCCGTTTACAAGGACTGCCAGAGGAATATCCAGCTCACTTTTTCCGTCTGAATGAACTTCTTCTCTCTTGCCGTCTTTGTCCTCTGTATATACAATCAAGCCTTCCGGTAAGATATCATTTAAAATATTGCATACCGATGTTAAAAGTCCCCCCGGATTATTTCTTACGTCTACAATAAGACGTTCCATTCCCTGATTTTTTAAATCTTCAAAGGCTTCCAGATACTGGCTTTCCGTCTGCTCTGTAAATTCATACAACAGAATATAGCCTACATTGTCCTCCAGCATCTTATGCTCCACAACGGGAATATTTACTTCCTCCAAAGGAACGTCAAATTCCAGATAATCATTTTCTCCTTCTCTTGCCACTGTCAAATGTGCAACTTCGCCTTCTGAGGTCTTCACTTTTTCCACCACTTCTGAAAGCTCCATACCTGCAATGTCTTCATTGTTTACCTTGAGCAAAATATCATCCGGCAAAAGTCCTGCCTTTGCCCCCGGAGCTCCCTCATAACATCTCACCAGCTTTACCATACCTGTTTCCATGTCCATCTGCATCACAACGCCAATTCCTTTATACAGACCTGTTGTCTCTGTATTTAATTCCTCATATTCCTCTTTTGTATAATATGCGGAATAAGGGTCTCCAAGACTTGCCATCATTCCCTTATACATACCGGTTTCCATAAAGTCTTTGTCAATCTCACCGGTAAATTCATCATCAATAATTTTTTCCAGTACCTTTGCTTTTTCCACAAAATCCTGATTTACAGCTTTGTCTTCTGCACTTTTTTCCTGTGCATAATCATAAATTTTTAATCCTGCACCACCTACAACAAGTGTCAGTACAATTCCTAAAAGAAAACCTTTTATAAACTTTTTTCTTTCCATTTTTCTGCTCCTTAAAATGCCAATTTGGATAAATAGATTGCGTAACAGAGCAATTTCCTATGAAATGAAGAAAGAGGACTGCATTTACAGCCCCCTTTATCTTATAAATAATTCATAGGATTTACATATACTCCATTTTTCATAACACCGAAATGAAGATGCGGTCCTGTTGAATATCCTGTTGAACCTACTGCTGCAATCTGCTGACCGGCGCTTACTTTCTGTCCGACCTTTACATAACGTGCAGATGCGTGCATATAGACTGTATGAAAACCATTTCCGTGGTCTATGGTTACATAGTTTCCTGCTGACTCTGAATATGTAGAAACCGTTACCGTACCTGCTGCTGCGGCTACAATGGGAGAACCGCTACTTGCTCCGATATCAATTCCTTTGTGGTTGCTGGAAGCTCCCGCAGTAGGTGAATTTCTGTCTCCAAAAGGACTGGTTACATTATGAGAAGACGGACAAGGCCATGTAAACTGTGGAGAACCACTGTTCTCAGACTGACTGTTATCCGGTTTTTCCTCCGGCTGTGTATTCGGTTTCTCTTCCGGCTTTACTTCCGGTTTTGACTCTGGCTGCTCTGTCTTATTTGCATCAGAATTTGTGCTTTCATTGGAAGGAGAAGAGCTTTCCTGTCCTCCTGCGCTTTGCACTTCCTCTTTCATCTGCTTCAAAATCTCATTCTGAACTGCCAGTTCACCTTCTAAGTCAGATTGTTCCATTACCGCAGCGTCAATACCCGCTTCAAACTTTGTAATTTCTTCCTGCTTTTTATTAATAGAAGTTTCAATATTACTCTTTTCTTTCTCAGCAGATTGTTTGTATTCTTCTAAGTCTGACTTTTCTTTCTTTAAATCCTTTTCCAGATTTTCGATTTTCTTACAGGTCTTTTTATATTCTTCTAATTGTTTTCGGTCATAAGAAGTAAGCTGTCTGAAATTTTCTGTTCGGCTCAATGCCTCTGCAAAATCATCTGCTCCCAGAATAACAGAAATCATTGAAATATTTCCTGCCTCATAAAGATATTGTATTCTCTTTTTCATATCTTCATACTGGATTGCTTCTTTTTCTTTTGCCTTTTCCAGCTCTGCACTGTTTTTTTCGATTTCAGCATTCTTATCTTCAATCTGTCCTGTTAAAGTATCCAGATTTTCCTGTGCTTTGGCATACTTTTCATCTAATTTCTTAATAGCGGACAGCACATTGTCCTTCTGCTGTTGCAAAGAGCTTACCTGCTGTTCTTTATCTTCTATCTGACTTTCCAGCTCTGTCTTCTTCTTGTTTACTTCCGTCTCATTTGCTGCCGATACGGAAAGTACATTAGAAATTGCCAGACAGCTTGCCATCAGCATTGCAGTTTTCTTGTTCTTTAATTTCATGCGTCTCTCCCTGTCTTATACCTTTAAGTGCTTTCTAAGGGAAACAATACTTCCGATTAAACCGATACCAATACCCAGTCCTACTCCGACCGGCAGTAAGAAACGGAATACTTCCCAAACATCCAGAAATTGAAGAAATCCACCCAGAATATTAAATCTGGTAATCACATATTCTACTGCTTTTTCATAAATCATGTATAAAATACCCATTGGAAGCGCCGCACCGATAGTACCTAAGAGAATACCTTCAATAATAAACGGTACTCTGACAAAGAAATCCGTAGCGCCAATAAGTTTCATAATACCGATTTCTTCCTGACGAATAGAAATACCCATCGTAATAGTATTGTTAATAAGGAAAAATGCCACTGCCAGAAGAATTAAAATAATAACAATCGATACATATCCAACCAGTTTATTAAAGGTTGACAGCATATCTGCCGCTTCTTTTGACTGTTTTACTTCTCGAACACCTTCCAGACCTTCAATATGTTTTACAAGGTCTGCCTGACTTTCTACTTCTTTCAGATATACATCAAAGCGTGCGGAGTTTGCCAGCGGATTATCCTGATCCTTAAATCCCTCTGCCATATCTTCATCTCCGCCTAAGTATACTTCGCTGAATTCATCCCAAGCTACGTCTGCGGAAATATACTTCACATCCGCCACCTCCGGCTGCTTCTCGATATCTGCTCCGATTTGGTCAATTTCTTCCTGTTTGATGCCTTTATCAAAGTAAACGACAACGGCTACGCCTTCCTCCGCAGTATCTACAATATAGCGGAAGTTCATAATAATGGAAAGGAACAAACCGAATAAAAAGATACATGCTGACATAGTTGCAATGGATGCCAGAGAAAATCGCAGATTTCTCCAAATGTTTTTAAATCCCTGTTTTAATACATAAGCAATCGTACTAATTCTCATTCAGATATTCACCTTCTTGTTCATCACTTACAATGACGCCTTTCTTCATGGTAATTACACGCTTCTTAAACGCATTTACGATTTCTCTGTTATGTGTAACCACCAGAACCGTTGTGCCTCTTTCGTTGATTTCCTCTAAGAGCTTCATAATTTCAAAGGAGTTCTTAGGATCTAAGTTTCCTGTGGGCTCATCTGCCAGCAGGATACTCGGTCTATTTACCAACGCTCTTGCAAGGGCAACTCTCTGCTGTTCTCCACCGGAGAGCTGGTCAGGCTTTGATTTATACTTTTCTGCTAATCCTACCAATGTGAGCATTTCCGGTACTCGTTTTTTAATAATACGAGTCGGGCGCTGAATAACACGCTGAGCAAACGCTACGTTTTCATATACATTTCTATCCTTTAAAAGACGGAAATCCTGAAATACAACACCAATTCCCCTGCGGTATTTCGCTACTTTTCTGCGTTTCAGTTTATTGAGAACCTGTCCGTTTACTGTAATTGTTCCGCTTGTAGGATCCAGTTCCTTTAACAGCAGTTTGATAAGAGTTGATTTTCCGGAACCGCTGTTTCCTACGATAAATACGAATTCACCCTTATCCACGTGAAGTGTCATGTTGTCAATGGCCGGCTGGCCCTTGCTGTATGATTTACTCACGTTTTTTAAATCAATCATAATAACCTCCTGTTTTTCTGTTCCTTAGTAATCAAGTGTTTCCATGTACTTCATATACTTTACTACCATCAATGCAATTTTAAAGGTAATTGCATCTTCAAAAACTCTCAGGTCAAGTCCTGTGCTTTTCTGAAGCTTATCCAGACGATATACCAGCGTATTTCTGTGAATGTAAAGCTGTCTGGAGGTTTCTGAAACATTCAAGCTGTTTTCAAAGAATTTGTTAATTGTAGTAAGCGTCTCCTCATCAAAATCATCGGGAGAATGTGTATCAAAAATTTCCCGAATAAACATTTTGCAAAGAGGGATAGGAAGCTGATAAATAAGTCTTCCAATTCCCAGAGAACTGTACGCAATTACATCTCTCTCCCCAAAGAAAATCTTGCCTACATCAAGAGCCATCTTTGCTTCCTTATAAGAGCGTGAAACCTCTTTCAATTCTTTTACAATGGTTCCATAAGCAATATGTGTTGTACCGTCTTTCTCCACGCCCAGAGCAGCTAGAATATTGTTGGCTGTCTTTTCCAACTGGGGATATCCGTCAGACGGAGCTAATTCCTTGACAATAATAATATTTTTCTCGTCTACCGCTGTGACAAAATCTCCGGGTTTTCCTCCCAGAAGATTTTTGATATTTTCCAGAGAACCGTAGTCCTTGTCCTGACTGCTCTCCAGTATATATACAACCCTGCGTACATCTACCTCAATGTGAAGCTTTTTTGCACGATTATGGATATCTACCAAAAGCAGATTGTCCAACAAAAGATTTTTAATAAAGTTATCCTTATTAAATCTCTCCTTATATGCGGTAAGCAAGCCCTGAATTTGGAATACAACCAGCTTTCCCAATGTATAAACATCGTCCCCTGCGCTGCTTACGACCAAAACATATTCTAACTGATGGTCATCATATATTTTAAAATACTGATTTCCTTTTACCACCTGACTGTCTGCCTGAGAATTGGCAAATGCGCTTACTTCCTCCTGTCCGCATACGCTGCCGGAAAAAGTAGTTGCTAAAACCTTTCCTTCCATATCTGTTACACAAAAATCACTTCTGGATATTCCTTTTAAACCATCCAGTGTATTTTGCAGTATCTGATTTGATATCATGTTTTCTCCTTCTTTCATCATATAGTTATTTCGGTGTTACATCTCCCATAAAAACCCTACTATATATACTAATACAAAATCAAAAAAAAGGAAAGAGAAAATGCAATATATTACATCTTTTTTTCAAAAATGTAACAATTTATTCACATTTTCTCCATGTCCTCATTGTACTTTGATACCATTTTTTTGAAATTGTTCTTTTCCATAAAGCGGTTGAGCCAGCTTGGTTTTTTGCCTCCCTCACGGAAAATATCAAGGCAGCTTCCCAGACTGAACCAGAGCTTTGTATTGATTTTTTTTCGATGTCTTTTTACAAACCGCTCCAAATCATATACTCTGGAACAGCTTAGAACTGCCTGAGGGTTCCACATATTGATTTCGTTAATCACCTTGTCCACCTGGTCGTCCTCATCGCCCATGAGAAAGTCCTTGCCAAGTATGACAATATCCGGATATTTTTCCTGAAGATATCCATATAATTTTTCTGTGTCCTCTTCGTTTTCTCCTAAAAGAAAAATTTCGTTCTTATAATGGTTCAGCAGCCAGAATACCGTTCCGAAAAAGCCATGCTCCGAAATATCATTTTCCCATTCCTTGTCCTCAAGTCCTGCTGCCTTTACGATTTCGGGCTCATCTGCCACTGCTTTATCCAGCGTTTCTATATACTCTTTTAATTCTTCATCCTGCTGAGCTGCCAGCAAGAGATTCATGGTAAGCACTCCGTAAGTAGCCAGCGTTTCCTGATACCACTGCTGGTTAATGCTTTCCATAACATCCTCTGCATAACACTTCTCAACAGAAATTCCCATAATTTCTATTTTTTCGCTCATTACTATCCTCTGGGGATTTATCCCGAATATAAGTATTTTTAAACATATTATACTAATATAGCAGAAGTTTTTTTAATTATCAAGTGTTTTTTTCTAATTGCTTTATCAGATATCGTCCTACCACAGGAGAAAATCCGGAAATATCCCGTATATAGGCAAAATCCTTGCCAAAAATCTTTTTCTCCGCCTGTAAGTCCTTTTCCTCTCCTGCAAAAACGCCCAAGACACAGACTCCCTGATTGCGAAGCTTCCGCACTGCAAATCCCGTATCCTTTATAGCGTAATCCCCGTGATAAGGCTTTGGATTTCTGGCATTGGGCCGATTTAAAATAACATCATAAGGCTTTCCGTCACTTAACACAATCAGAATTTTATGCTCCTCTTCCCTTTGCAGCAAATCATATTCCACCGCCTTAACAGCAAGTCCGTCTCTGTTGTTGGAAGAAGTCACATATTCAAAAATATTGCTGTTTTCTGTTCTGTCTGCGTCATAATCCCGAAAATTATGCAGCACCGTATAATCCCAAAAAGTACAGAAGCTGGTTACTCTGTGGGGAATACCCACGTTGCTTAACGCCTCGCTTAAAATATATGCCTGAATGGCAACCTGTCCCTGTCTGGAGCGCTGAGAACCGCTGGCATCAATTAAAACATCTACCACGAAGCTACTGCTGTCTTCGTAAAGCTCCCGTTTAAAAACCTGCACATTTCCCGTTCTCCCAATACGCCACAGTCTTTTAGGAAGCAGAGTTCCTCTGTCTGCCAAAGTTTCCTCTTTTTCCTCTCTCATGGTAAGAGTCTTTTTCAGCATATCGGTGAGAAGACGAATATTATTTTTAACCACTCTGTGATTATCATGATATTCATAAAGGTTCTTGCTTCTTTGTTTTCTGGCATACTCGTACTGATAATTCCGCATCACCGGCTCTTTTAAAATTCCTTTTGTAAAATAAAGGCTGCAGTCGCTGTGTATACCCCGACACACAAGAGCATTGATTTTCTTTTCCTCACCCTCTGTAAGATAAGTCTTTCCGTAGTTTCTCTCCACATAGGAATACATCTTTTCCAGCGCTTTTTCATCCACCACTAAAATCCGTTTAGTGGTTTCCTCTGTATTTTTCTCCTGCTCCTCTTTTGTTTCTGTCTCTCTGGTATCCAGGTTTGTCATATTTTCCGTAACCTTATCCAGATAGGTTTCCAGTGTGCTTTCCAACGCCTCTTCTTCCAGAAAGTCTTCCCACGAAAATTCTGCCAGTTCCTCCAAGGTTACAGACAGAACTTTTTCTAAATCTCCCTGATTACGCTCAAAATAGGGGTCAATCAGCTCATTGTACAGCTTGTCCGTTGTCTGAATAAGCTCCATGGTATCCTGTGCCTCGGAAAGCTCCTGTACCATGTCCATAAAGTGACGCTGTCTTGCTTCTGCCGCTCCCTTTCCGTTTAAAATTTCACGAAACAGAGCTATTTTCAGCTTTCCTGCCGGATTTCCCGTTAATTTATGAAAATCCATATCCAGAATGTCCTCACAGGCACGTCTTCGGATATTGGAAACACCTTCCCTCTCTGCTATAATCTTCCCGGAAACCGCAAATTCAATGCAAAGCTGTGCCAAATCCATAAGCGGCGCTTCCATTGCATGAAGGTAAATCTTTTTCACCAGATAAAGCGAATATTCCTCCCTGTTAAAATATCGAGCAAAAGCGCCCTGCTTAATTCCATCATACAGCGCAACATATTTAGATTTTGCAAAAGCCGCTAAATCAGGCTTAAATTCCAGAGAATAATCACCGCTGACCGTCCACATCAGATTTTTTATTCTGTTTTCCAGTTCCAGTTCAAATTCTTCCATAATAACCTCTACTTCTCAAACACATCCTGCGGCGTCCATGTATCAGGAATTCTGGTAAGCACAACATCCTGTACAATTTCTTTTTCAAAAATATCAAAGCACTTATTTACCACGCCAATCTGTACCGCAAGCCTTGGCTTTAAGCCTCTCTGTATCGTCTTTAACGCGCCTAAAATGCCTCGAAGATCCAGAGCCTTGGTGCTGATTTCACCGTTTTGTGCCTTTAACTGTAAATCCATGAAAAGTCCAATCCACTGTTTCTTTGCATTTTCCTTTAATGCGGGAAATTTAGAAGATAAGATATAATCCAGCGTCTCCTCATCCTGCGGCGGCATATCAATTACCATAAAACGGGAAACAAGAGCTTCGTTTAACTCTTTTGTGCCTGCATAACCGTAGTTCATGGTCCCGATAAATCTGGCTGCTTCGTGCATATCAATTTTATCATATCCCGGAACATCAATGCTTCTTCTGTAATCTAAAGACGCATGAAGTACTGATACGGCATCATTCTTTGCCATGTTGATTTCATCTAAAATTCCAAAGCCGCCATACTGAGCGCAACGGTAAATACTTCCTTTGCGAAGCTGCACTTCATTGTTGACGAAAGTATCTGTACCGATTAAATCACCGCTGTCCGTATTCACATGAAAAGAAACATTATAAACAGGGCGTCCGAAAATCCATGCCAGATTTTCTGCCAAAACATTCTTTCCCGTTGCCTTTGCTCCTGTAAGCAGCAGATTTTCTCCCTGAAGAAGAGCTGCAATTCCCATTTCCAGCACTTCCCTGCCGTAAAAATACATATCAGGACAGCTTACTCTGCCCTGCTCACCGTCCTCCACAGAATACTTACAGCGAAACTCCTCCACACCTTCTATCAGTCCCTTATCCACCTGCTGTTCCCTTAAAAACTCCAATTCCTTCATACACTAATTCCTCTTTCTATCTTTCCTTATTCAATCATTACGTTTCTCTCTCAATCTCCCCCTGCATTTGCCGGAGAAATCCCAAACCTTCCACATATATAAAAGGAAGTTATTACACTAAGCGTAAAATATATCAATGTTCTCGATACGCACTTAGTAGAAATAACTCCCTTATCCTTTATACTTCAAATAATAAATCACCATAAGACGGCATTGGCCAAATCTCTTTATCCACAATCATTTCCAGCTCATCTACCGGTTTTCTCAATGCTTCCATAGCCGGAATTACCTGCTGGCAATAATAGAACGCTTTCTCTTTTCCGTCCTCCATAGCCGCTGCTGACTCTGTTACCTCTTTCAGATGATTTAAGGCATTTTTTGTTTCTTTTAAAAGTGCAGATGTTTCGCTTAATAAATCAGTCTGTACCTCCACCTCTAAAATCCCTGCAGCAACTACTGCATTAATGGAGTCTGCAAGCTGTTTTGTATACTTAATCACCGTAGGAATAATCTGCTTTCCGGCAATATCCAGCATGGTTCTTGCTTCAATGTTAATTGCTTTTGCATAAGCTTCATATTTGATTTCTTTTCTTGACTCTAATTCTGCTTTTGTAAAGACACCGAATTCTTCAAAAAGCTCTACGGTCTTTTCGCTGGTAAGTGTTTCGATGGTCTCTACCATACAGCTGAGGTTTGGAAGTCCTCTCTTTTCGGCTTCCTCTACCCATTCCTGTGAATAGCCGTTTCCGTTAAACACAATGCGCTGATGCTCTGTAAAGTTCTTTTTCATTAAATCATGAACCGCTACGTCAAAGTCCTCTGCGCTTTCCAGAACATCACAGGCTTCTTTAAATGCCTGAGCTACAATGGTATTCAACACCACATTCGCCGGTGCAATAGAGTCTCTGGAGCCCACCATACGGAATTCAAATTTATTTCCTGTAAAAGCAAATGGTGAGGTTCTGTTTCTGTCCGTTGTGTCACGCATAAATTCAGGAATTGCCTTTACACCTGTTTCCAGCTTTTCCATTCCGATACTGTGATTTGCCATACCCGTAGTGATTAACTGGTTCATAACATCGGTAAGCTGGTCTCCCAGAAATACGGAAATAATTGCCGGCGGCGCTTCATTTGCTCCTAAACGATGGTCATTTCCCACATCTGCCGCTGACTCTCTTAAAAGAGCCGCATGCTCATCTACTGCCTTCAAAATACAGCTAAGTACAAGAAGGAACTGAATATTGTCATGAGGTGTAATTCCCGGTTCTAACAGATTATGACCTGTATCTGTGGTAAGAGACCAGTTGTTGTGCTTTCCTGAGCCATTTACCCCTGCAAAAGGCTTTTCGTGGAGAAGACACTTCATTCCGTGCTGGGAAGCCACTCTTTTTAAGGTCTGCATAACAATCTGATTATGGTCAACCTCCACATTTGCCTCTGCATAAATCGGAGCTAACTCATGCTGTGCCGGAGCTGCTTCATTGTGCTGTGTCTTAGAAGTTACTCCAAGTCTCCAAAGCTCTTCATTGACATGCTTCATATATGCAGAAACCTTCTGACGAATAGCGCCTAAATAATGGTCATCCAGCTCCTGTCCCTTTGGCGGCATAGCGCCGAATAAGGTACGTCCTGTAAAAACCAAATCTTTTCTCTGTCTGAATTTTTCATCACTTACTAAGAAATATTCCTGTTCCGCACCCACGGAAGGCGTAACCTTCTTAGAAGTCGTATCGCCGAACAAACGGATTAAGCGAAGAGCCTGTGTATTGATTGCCTGCATGGAACGCAGCAACGGTGTCTTCTGATCCAGCGCTTCCCCTGTATAAGAGCAAAATGCTGTAGGAATACATAAAGTAGCTCCTGCTGCATCATGACGTACAAAAGCCGGAGAAGTACAATCCCAAGCTGTATAACCTCGCGCTTCAAAAGTAGCACGCAGTCCTCCTGACGGAAAAGAAGATGCATCCGGCTCTCCCTTTATCAACTCTTTTCCGGAAAAGCTCATCAATACCTTTCCGTTTGGAAGGGGCGCTGTAATAAATGAGTCATGTTTCTCGGCAGTTACTCCTGTAAGCGGCTGAAACCAGTGTGTATAATGGGTTGCACCTTTTTCAATCGCCCATTCCTTCATCTCATGGGCAATGACGTCAGCCATTTCCAGAGATAATTCTTTTCCTTCGAGAATTGTCTGCTTCAAATCTTTATATACTTTCTTAGGAAGACGCTGCTGCATCACTACATCATTAAAAACGTCCTCACCAAAAATTTCTGATACATCGATATACTCGCTCATTCTTTTGTTCCTTCCTCTCATTGCAATCTAACTGCTCCCCAATCCATTTTAGTCGTAAAACTGCTTTTAAGATACCGCAAAAGCCGTCATATTGCAAGTATTTTTTATCTTTTCCACAAAAAGCTCATTGCCAAAAGCAAAAGACATACCCCGCTCACCCATGACAAATCTTTTTGTGTGGTGTTACGGAATACGCAGCCCAGCCTCCAACCCAGCTCCATCATAAGAATTCCGCATATAAAAGTTCCCGCAGCTAAGAAAAGCTGCCCTGACTGTACTAAGCCTGTGCCCACTCCCACTGCAAGACTGTCCAAAGAAAGTAAAAATGCCAGCGTAAAGCCTTCTGCTGCTGTAAGTTCCTGATAAATTTCCTTGTTTTCTTCTTTCTGAAAGAAAAAACTTAAAATTCGGTATAAACCGATGCCGATAAGAAGAATTGCCCCCAGACAAGTAGTCACATCCTTTGGAAGAAAATCAGAAAGAAAGCTTCCCGTAAGGAGAGAAATTCCCAATAGGCCACTCATAATGATATTCATTCCCGCCACAATTTTAAAGGGCATCTTTACTTTTCTCATACCATAAGCAAAACTGACCACAAAAGAGTCTGTGGTCAGTACAAAAATCAACAATATTTCTTTTATTATCGTTGCCATTCCTGTTGCTCACCTGTTTTGTCTGTTTTAATATTATATGACAAAATCAGCAACAAGGTTTCTCTTACTCCGGAGGGTTAATTAAAGGCACTTGGTCGTTTTTTGCCAGCATAATCTGAACGACATGTTTCAGATTTTTAATTGTCACGTTTTTATGAAGTCCTCCAAACTCTCCGTCAAGTGTCCATGAAATTTCTTCTTCACATTCAATGGTAAGCCCTGTGGTCTTAAAGACTTCAATCATTTTTGAGTCATTTGTTCCCACTAAAGATGCGATAATTTCATTTAATTCCAAAATGTTCTTTGGTCTTCGGATAAACATCACCTCAAAAACACCATCATCCAGCATAACGTCCGGTCCTGTGAGACGCTTAAATCCGCCTACGGAAGTGGAATTACTGATCATACCGAAAATAAATTCTCCTGAAAGCTCTCCGTCATCGCTTTTCACACGAAGGTTGTAAGATTTAATATTAAAAAGCCTCTGTGTTCCTTCTAATATGTAGGCTGCATGTCCCAGTATATTTTTCATATCCTGATTTGTCTCATAGGATACGTCTGTAAACAGCCCGAAAGCCGCAATATACACAAAATAATCTTCGTTAAATCCACCTACGTCAAAAGCATGCGGCACTCCTTCCACAATATCTGTTGCCGCCTGCAACATATTTTTGGATATGTGCAGACTGTTTGCAAAATCATTGGTGCTTCCTGCCGGAATATAACCGATAGGAATTTGATGTCCTCCTATAAGCATACCGGTAACTACTTCATCAAGAGTTCCGTCACCGCCGCTTGCAACTACAATATCGTAATCTCCCGCTTTTCTTTTTGTTACCTTTAGTCCGTCCATATAGGCTTGTGTAGGATGAACCGTAATTTCATATCCACCCTTTACAAAAATATCCAGAATATCCATCAGTCGGTTTTTAATGCTGCCCTTTCCGGACCTTGGATTAAATATAAAAAGCATTTTTTTTCCCATACGACAGTCCTCCTATTTTAAATAAAGAACGGCTGAGACGCAATCTCTGCATCTCAGCCTGTTTTCTGTTATTATACTAATTCCAGAACAACTTCCATCGCTGCATCACCTTTACGTGGTCCGATTTTGATAATTCTTGTGTAACCACCGTTACGATCTGCATATTTTGGCGCGATTTCTGTAAATAATTTTTCTGTTAAATCAACTTCTTTTGTGTTTTTCTTTTTACCAGCTGCAGCTGTTGGAACTTCTTTTACTGGGTAAAGAACTTTTAACATCTGTCTTCTGGCATGTAATCTGGAAGGAGCATCCTTCTTGATTTCTTTCTGTACTTCATCGTATACAGTAACTTTTTTACCATCTACAACTTCTTTTACTCTTTTGCCTTCAGCATCTTTACGAGCAACTTTTGCTGTGATTGTTACTGTTTCGAAGTTGTCTTTTTCACGAACTGCCATAGCGATTAAACCATCAGCAATTTTACGAACTTCTTTTGCTTTTGTTTCAGTTGTAACAATTCTTCCATGGTATAATAAGTTTGTTACCTGATTTCTAAGTAAAGCTTTTCTCTGGTCAGCAGTTCTGCCTAATTTTCTATATTTTGCCATTTTAGATTTCCTCCATTTGTGGAACAATACGCCATGCTTCTTCGGACTTACTGACGTATTGCTTTTCTTCCATAAATTTGTATCAGAGGCTTACTCCTCGCTTGGATTTAACTGTAAGCCTAATTCTTTTAATTTTGCTAAAACTTCTTCTAAAGATTTACGTCCCAGATTACGAACCTTCATCATATCTTCAGAAGTACGGTTGCAAAGTTCTTCCACTGTATTGATACCAGCACGTTTTAAGCAGTTGTAGGAACGAACAGATAATTCTAATTCATCAATATTCATTTCCAGAACTTTTTCTTTTTCATTGTCTTCTTTCTCAATCATGACTTCTGCAGTCTTTGCACTTTCAGAAAGATCAATAAAGAGGCTTAAATGCTCGCTCAGTACCTTAGCAGCCAGACTTACTGCCTCGTCTGCGTCCAGTGTTCCGTTTGTATAAATATCCAAAGTCAGCTTATCGTAGTCTGTAACCTGACCTACACGGGTATTTTCAACGGCCATGTTTACACGTTCAACCGGTGTATAGATTGAATCTACTGCAATCATGCCAATTGGCATGTCATCTGTTTTTCCTTTGTCTGCACTTACATATCCACGTCCTTTTGTAATTGTCAGCTCTGCATTGAATTTGCAGTCTGCACCACCATTTAAAGTAGCAATTACTAAGTCAGGATTTAAAATTTCTAAATCCTGGTCCACCTGAATATCAGCACCAGTCACAACACCTTCACCTTCAAACTCAATATATGCAGTTTTTGGTTCATTGCTGTCACTCACGTTCTTAATTGCCAGATTTTTCAGGTTCATGATAATCTCTGTAACATCTTCCTTTACACCTGGAATAGAACTGAATTCGTGAAGAACACCGTCAATTTTCACTTGGCTTACTGCAGCACCCGGTAAAGAAGACAGCATAATTCTTCTCAAAGAGTTACCTAAAGTAATACCATATCCTCTTTCCAGAGGTTCTACCACGAATTTCCCATATCTCTTATCATCAGACATTTCTGTGATTTGAATTTTGGGTTTGTTAAAATCGAACATGCAAAGCCCTCCTTGCTACGTGCACAATTTCACTTTTTAATTATTTAGAATATAACTCGACGATTAACATTTCATCAACTGGTACGTCGATTTCTTCTCTTGTAGGAAGTGCTTTTACTTCACCCTTTAAAGCTTCCTGATCGATATCTAACCAAGCTGGAACTAAACGTCCGCCTGTTACTTCAAGGATATCTTTATATCTCTGAGAACCTTTGCATTTTTCTTTGATTTCGATAACATCGCCAGCTTTTACTAAGTAAGATGGAATGTTAACCTGTTTTCCATTAACCATTACATGTTTGTGGTCAACGATCTGTCTTGCTTCTTTTCTTGTTCTAGCAAGTCCCATACGGAAAATCACATTGTCCAGACGTGTTTCCAGCATGATCATCAGGTTTTCACCTGTCTGTCCTGGTTTCTGGTCTGCTTTTTTGTAGTAGTTACGGAAAGGTTTTTCCAGAACGCCGTAGATAAATTTAGCTTTCTGTTTTTCTCTTAACTGAAGTCCGTATTCAGACATTTTTCTATTTGCTCTTTTTAACTGTCTAGTAGATTTTTTGTCAATTCCTAAATATACAGGATCAAGACCTAATGATCTACATCTTTTCAGAACTGGTACTCTATTTACTGCCATGATTCTTTGACCTCCTAATTAGACTCTTCTACGTTTTGGTGGACGACAACCGTTGTGTGGAACTGGTGTTACATCTTTAATACTTGTAACTTCAATACCACAAGCTGCCAATGCACGGATTGCTGCTTCTCTACCTGAACCAGGTCCTTTTACAAAAACGTCAACAGTCTTCAGACCATGAATAACAGCTGCTTTTGCTGCTGTTTCTGCAGCCATCTGAGCTGCATACGGAGTAGATTTCCTTGAACCTTTAAATCCCAGACCACCGGCACTTGCCCATGATAAAGCATTACCTTCAGCATCTGTCAATGTAACGATTGTGTTATTGAAAGAAGACTGGATATGTGCCTGTCCGCGTTCAACGTTTTTCTTAACACGCTTTTTTGTCACTTTTTTTGTAACTTTAGCCATTTTTAAACTAACCTACTTTCTCTAATATTCAAACTTAATAGTAATTCTCTTAATTTAAGCTGTCACTTATTATTTTTTCTTGTTAGCAACAGTTCTCTTAGGACCTTTTCTTGTTCTTGCATTTGTTTTAGTCTTCTGACCACGAACAGGAAGTCCTTTACGATGACGGATACCTCTATAACATCCGATTTCCTGAAGTCTCTTGATGTTTAAAGCGATTTCTCTTCTTAAATCACCTTCTACCGGAATCTGTAATTCTTCGATAGCATCACGGATTTTTCCTACTTCTTCGTCTGTAACGTCTCTGACACGAGTGTCAGGATTTACGCCTGCCTTTTCAAGAATACGGTTTGAAGTTACTCTACCAATTCCGTAGATATAAGTCAATCCGATTTCAACACGTTTTTCTCTTGGTAAGTCTACACCAGCTATACGAGCCATGTATTTGTTCCTCCATTTTTCTGTTAATATTGTTCCTAATTGAGATATATAAAACTGACGGGGTTCTATACATCCAGCCGCAAATAATTATAGATTTTACGCAGCCTTTCCGGTATTTGGCGGACACCGGTATTAAGCAATATTTTATCCTGTTCTCGGTAAAACAGTTAACGTGATAATATTACTATATTTAATCAGTACGAACAACGCACCCTGGCGGTTCATACTGCAGCCGCACTAAAATTTTCACAAACTAATCGTCTTATATTTCATTTATATTTGAAATTAGCCCTGACGCTGTTTGTGTTTTGGGTTTTCACAGATAATTCTGATGCTTCCCTTTCTTTTAATAACCTTGCACTTTTCGCAAATTGGTTTTACAGATGATCTAACTTTCACTGTTTTTCCTCCTTTCTGAGCATAAAAGTACGCTTTATATAATAGCACCTATGTAACAAGATTGCAAGCACTTTTTTTAAATTTTTCTAACTTCTGCCAAAATCCAAAAAGAACCGATACAGGCTCTTCTCAGAATTTCCTATATCGGTTCCTTTATAATTAAATTTCTTATTTATCTCTCCAGATAATTCTTCCCTTACTTAAATCATAAGGTGACATCTCAATTGTAACTTTATCTCCCGGAAGAATACGAATGAAATTCATTCTTAATTTTCCGCTGATATGAGCTAAAATCACATGTTTGTTTTCCAGCTCTACTTTAAACATAGCGTTAGGTAATTTTTCCAACACTGTTCCTTCTACTTCAATAACATCTGCCTTTGACATAAATTAAACCTCCAGTTCATAATTTTCATAATCTTTAATGGCCTTTTTTATATGTTCGTTCTGCACTTCTTTTCCTTCTTCCATAAGCTCCTGAAGAAGAGCAGGAATTTTATAGATAATCTGAATGTGCTTTCTCTTTTTCTTTTTGGTGTTGTCCACAGTTCGATGTACTCCGTCTGCCAGATAAACATACTCTGTGTCTGCGTCCATTACCACATATAATTTTCCGGTATCATGCCCTGCTTTTGATCTGGCAAGCATACCTTTTACAAATTCTCTCATAAGACCTCCTGTTATTTACTCAGGGTGAGAATTTCCGGCTCGCCGTCTGTAATCAGAATTGTATTTTCATAATGTGCAGATAAAGAACCGTCCTGTGTCACAACTGTCCAATCGTCATCCAGCCATTCCACATCTGCACGTCCCATGTTAATCATAGGCTCAATAGCCAATGTCATACCTGGAACCAGTCTTATTCCTCTGCGTCTCTGAGGAAAGTTAGGAATTTGCGGGTCTTCATGCAAATGAGTTCCGATACCATGGCCTACTAAATCACGTACCACTCCATAGCCGAATTTCTGAGCGTATCCGCCGATTGCAGCAGAAATATCATGTAAATGATTGCCTGCTTTTGCATATTTTATTCCTTCAAAAAAGCTCTGCTTTGTTACGTCAATAAGCTTCTGCGCCTCCGGTGAAATCGTACCTACTGCATAAGTACGTGCTGCATCAGAATGATATCCGTTATAAATCAAACCTGCATCAAGACTGACAATATCGCCGTCCTGAAGAATTCTGTGTTTATTTGGAATACCATGTACCACTTCATCATTTACAGATACACAAATAGATGCCGGGTAACCATTATAGTTAAGAAAATTAGGAATACCACCAAGACTTCTGATAAGCTTTTCTCCTAACCGGTCTATATCCAGAGTACTAATTCCCGGTTTAATAAATGCTCCAAGCTCATCATGTACTTTTTCCAGAAGTCTTCCGGACTCTCTCATTAATTCAATTTCTCTGGCAGTTTTAATTGTTACTGACATTTTTACTCTCCTAATACATCTACAATCGCCTGGAAAACAGCATCCAAGTCAACTGTACCGTCCACTTCCTTCATGACACCTGCTTTTGCATAGTAGTCGATGAGAGGCTGTGTCTGCTCGTGGTAAACGCCAAGACGTTTTAAAACAGTTTCTTCTTTATCGTCATCTCTTAATACCAGCTTTTCGCCGCATGCGTCACATACATCTTCTGTCTTAGGAGCATTGAATTCTACGTGATATGTAGCTCCGCAGCCTAAGCATGCACGTCTTCCTGACATACGTTTTACAATGTTTTCATCCGGTACTTCTACGTTAATTGCATAGTCAATTTTTTCTCCCGTTTTTGAAAGCGCTGCATCAAGGCTTTCTGCCTGTGGAATTGTTCTTGGAAATCCATCCAGAATATATCCGTTTTTGCAGTCTTCTTTTGCAACACGGTCGATTACTAAATCAACAGTCAGTTCATCCGGTACTAAAAGTCCCTGATCCATGTAAGTTTTTGCTTTTTTACCAAGCTCTGTACCATTTTTAATATTTGCTCTGAAAATATCTCCTGTGGAAATATGAGGAATTCCATATTTTTCCGCAATTTTTTTCGCCTGTGTACCTTTTCCTGCTCCAGGTGCACCTAACATGATAATTTTCATATTATCTTCCCCTTTCTGAATATAAGCAAATGCTTCTTCCATAGATTATACATCTATAATCATACACCATAGAAGAACTTTCCGCCATATATAAATATGTTATTTTAAAAGACCGCCGCAACAACAGAAAACTTCTGCTCTCCCTGCGACGGTCATAAAATACGATTTACTTTATTCGCTTAAAAATCCTTTGTAGTTACGAACTAACATACGGGACTCAATCTGTTTTAATGTTTCCAGCACAACACCAACCACAATGATTAAAGATGTTCCGCCAAAAGAAACATTGGCACCGAATACACCATTAAAGAAGAATGGAATAACGGCTACAATTACCAGACCTGTTGCACCGATGAAAATCAGGTAACTTAAGATTTGCTCAAGGTATTCCTGTGTTGGTTTACCAGGTCTGATACCCGGAATAAATCCACCCTGCTTTTTCATATTATCTGCTACTTCCATAGGATTAAAAGTAATAGATGTATAGAAATAAGCAAAGAAAATAACTAACAGAATATACACTACCAAACCGATAGAGTATACTGGCTCGCTTGGATTAAACCAATTATTGGAAGTGAGGGCTTTTAAAATATGTCCTCCAATACCATCTCCTCCTGTTTTACCCATTAAAGTTATAATAATAACCGGGAAAGACATTAAAGAGGAAGCAAAGATAATAGGAATAACACCTGCTGTGTTTACTTTTAAAGGAATGGAGCTGGACTGACCGCCCATAACTTTTCTTCCTACCATCTTTTTGGAATACTGTACCGGAATTTTTCTTACACCACCGTTTAAGATTAAAACCAGTACTACTACAACGAGAATTACCGCTGCAATAATGAGTGCCGCTAAAGCACCTTTTGCGATTGTTTTACCTTTAACAAACTGTTCAAAAAGAGTTACCAAATCACTTGGAATTCTGGACACGATATTGATCATCAAAATGATGGAAATACCATTTCCCACACCTTTTTCTGTAATTTGTTCTCCAATCCACATAAGCATTGCTGAACCTGCAGTCAGACAGCAAACAACTACAACACCTTTTAAAAAGTTTATATCTGGAATGAGACCTTTATTACCAAATCCGATTGTCATAGCAATAGACTGGAATAAAGCAAGTCCGATTGTCACATAACGTGTAATAGCTGTTAATTTCTTTCTGCCTTCTTCACCATCTCTTTGCATATCTTCCAGAGTCTTAAACGCAATGGTTAAAAGCTGGATGATAATGGATGATGTAATATACGGTGTAATGCTCAATGCAAAAATTGACATTTCTGTAAAGGAACCGCCGGTGAATGCGTCAAAGAAATTAAACGCATCACTGGACTGGCTCGCAAACCAATTTTTGAAATAATTACTATCTACCCCCGGTATAGGAAGCTGTGAACCAATACGCACAACCACTAACATCAGAAGCACATAGAAAAGACGACGTCTTACATCCTTAATTTTAAAGGCATTTCTAAGAGTCTTGAGCATTAGATCACCTCTACTGTTCCACCTGCGGCTTCGATTTTAGCTTTTGCGGTTTCGCTTACAGCGTTTACTTTAACATTAAGCTTCTTAGTAAGTTCTCCGTTACCCAGAAGTTTAACTCCATCTCCTAATTTGGAGATAGCTCCAGAAGCTAATAAAGCTGCTGGTGTAACATCAGTACCGTCTTCAAATCTGTTTAAGATATCAACGTTTACTGCAATGATTTCTTTAGAATTTCTACATTTGAAGCCTCTCTTAGGAAGTCTTCTATATAAAGGCATCTGACCACCTTCAAATCCTGGTCTCTTTGCACCAGAACGTGCTTTCTGACCTTTGTGGCCCTTACCTGCAGTCTTACCATTACCTGAACCATGTCCACGACCGCGTCTGAAGTTATCGCTCTGTCTGGAACCTTCAGCTGGTCTTAAGTTTGATAAATCCATGATGGCACCTCCTTCTATATTGATTAGATTTCTTCTACTTTAACTAAGTGTCTTACCTGCTGAATCATACCGCGAACTGCAGCATTATCAGGCATTTCAACTGTCTTGTTAAGTTTCTTTAAACCTAAAGCTTCTACTGTTTTTTTATGTTTCGGAACAGCACCGATTGTAGATTTCACCAGAGTGATTTTTAATTTATCTGCCATTTTCTAATCCTCCCTATGCAAAAATCTCATCTACAGATTTTCCACGAAGTTTTGCAACTTCTTCCGGAGTCTTTAACTGGCTTAAACCTGCGATTGTAGCCAGAACTACGTTCTGTTTGTTACGAGAACCCATACATTTTGTACGAATGTTCTTAATACCTGCAAGTTCAATAACCGCACGAGCTGGACCTCCGGCGATAACACCAGTACCTTCTGGAGCTTTCTTCAGTAACATTTCTGCACTTCCGAATTTTCCAATGAAGTCATGTGTAATACTTCCGTTTTCATCTCTTGCTACTGTAACTAATTTCTTCATAGCATCTTCTTTTCCTTTGCGGATTGCTTCAGGAATTTCAGTTGCTTTACCTAAACCTGCGCCAACGTGTCCGTTGCCATCACCAACAACAACTAAAGCTGTGAAACGGAAGTTACGACCACCTTTAACAACCTTTGTTACACGCTTGATTGACACTACTTTTTCTTCTAATTCAAACTGACTAGCATCAATGATAGAACGTTTCATGTGTTCATTTCCTCCCTTATTAGAATTCTAACCCAGCTTCTCTTGCTGCGTCTGCTAATGCTTTAACTTTTCCGTGGTAAATGAAGCCGCCTCTGTCGAAAACAACTTCTTTGATACCAGCTTCGATTGCTCTTTTTGCAATTACAGTTCCTAAGTATGCTGCTGCATCAACGTTATTGGTTTTTTCTAACTCAGCTTTTACTTCTTTCTGTGTTGTAGAAGCAGAAACAAGAGTTCTTCCAACTGTATCGTCAATAATTTGAGCATACATATGATTATTGCTGCGGAATACTGCTAAACGAGGTGTAGCAGATGTACCGCTAAGATGATTACGTAATCTTCTATGTTTTTTTGCGCGAACTTTCGCTCTTGATACTTTACTAACCATTTTTACACTCTCCTTACTTATTTCTTACCAGTTTTACCAACTTTACGTCTGATAACTTCATCAGCATATTTAATACCCTTACCTTTGTATGGTTCAGGTCTTCTCTTATCTCTGATTTCAGCAGCGTACTGGCCAACTTTTTCTTTGTCAATTCCGGATACAACAATTTTGTTTCCGTCTACTTTACAGTCTAATCCTTCCGGATCTTCCATTTCTACCGGATGAGAGTAACCAAGGTTTAAAACTAATTTTTTACCCTGTTTTGCTGCTCTATAACCTACACCGTTAACTTCCAGAGTTTTTTCATATCCCTGGCTAACACCGATTACCATATTCTGGATAAGTGTTCTTGTTAAACCATGTAAAGCTTTCATTTTCTTTAAGTCGCTTGGTCTTGTAACAACTACATGACCATCTTCTAATTTGATTGACATTTCAACAGGTAACGCTTTTTCAAGTGTTCCTTTAGGACCTTTTACAGTCACTACGTTGTTCTCAGCAATTTTAACTTCTACACCTGCTGGAACTGATACAGGCAGTCTTCCGATACGTGACATACCAATTTCCTCCTTACTTAGATTTTCGGAAGGGCCGATTATGGTTCCCTTCTGTTTTCAGTATCTTTTTATATATGATAAAGGACAAAGTCCTGTTATCCTCTCGTTTGGACATAATAAAAAACTCGCTTGGACACATTCTGACATTTGTCAGACTCTGAAGGGGTAAGTTCCTCCACTTCAGTGGAAACATCTCTCAACTAAGCTCAAACTACGTTTTCGCTAAGGTTCGAGATGGGCTTTCACACTAACCTCACACTTCGCCTTACGGCTCGTATTCGCTAAGTGTTCAATGCCTACCAAACAAATGCTAAAACTTCTCCGCCTACGTGAAGTTTTCTAGCTTCTTTGTCTGTGATAACTCCCTGGTTTGTAGAAAGGATTGCAATTCCTAATCCGCCTAATACTCTTGGAATTTCCTGGCTTCCAGCATAAATACGAAGACCCGGTTTAGAAATTCTCTTCAGACCTGTAATGATTTTTTCATTTTTGTCTGCACCGTATTTTAATGTGATGCGGATTGTTTTGAATGCTCCATCTTCAAGAACATCATATTTTGCAATATAACCTTCTTTTAACAGAATGTCTGCAATAGCAAGTTTCATTTTAGATGCCGGAACATCTACTGTATCGTGTTTAGCAGTATTTGCGTTACGAATTCTTGTAAGCATATCTGCGATTGGATCGCTCATTGTCATGATAGTTTCCTCCTATAATTTAGACTTTTCATGTAATAATATTTTCTATTTTCTATAATATAGCACTAAGTTCGAGCATCGCCATTCGGCGATGTCTCACTAAGTTGCTTTCCGGGATATTCACTCAACTAAACTCTGCCTTCGGCTTCGTTAAGGTTCGTGAATGGTCTCGCACTAAGGTTCAAGCCGCGCCTTGCGGCTTGCTTTCACCAAGTTGCTTTCGACCTACCAGCTTGCTTTTTTAACTCCCGGAATCTGTCCTTTGTATGCTAATTCACGGAAGCAAACACGGCAGATACCGTATTTTCTTAAGTAAGCATGTGGACGTCCACAGATACGGCAACGGCTGTATTCTCTTGTGGAGAATTTCTGTTTGCGCTGCTGTTTAACTTTCATTGCTGTTTTAGCCATGAATTTTCCCTCCTAATTTATCTTACTTTGCAAATGGCATATTAAATAATGTCAATAATTCACGAGCTTCTTCGTCTGTTTTAGCAGTAGTTACGAAAATAATATCCATACCTCTTACTTTATCGACTTTATCGTATTCCACTTCAGGGAAAATTAACTGCTCTTTGATTCCCAGTGCGTAGTTTCCTCTGCCGTCAAAAGCATTTGGATTAACGCCGCGGAAGTCACGTACTCGAGGCAGTGCTAAGTTGATGAGACGATCAGCAAATTCATACATTTTTTCGCCTCTTAATGTTACTTTACAACCGATTGGCATACCTTCACGAATTTTGAAGTTAGCAACGGAATTTTTCGCTTTTGTTGTAACAGCTTTCTGACCTGTGATTAATTCCATATCAGCTACGGCTGCGTCTAACAATTTAGCGTTATCTTTGGCTTCACCTACACCCATGTTAACAACGATTTTGTCGAGTTTCGGCACTTCCATGATATTCTTATAACCAAACTTTTTGATCATAGCATCTACGATCTCATTTTTGTACATTTCTTTCAGTCTGCTCACTTTAAATGGCCTCCTCTCTTATTAATCGATTACTTTGCCTGTAGTTTTAGCAACACGCACTTTTTTACCATCTTCAACTTTAAAGCCTACTCTGGTAGCTTTTCCTTCATGCATAACCATTACGTTAGAGGCATCAATCCAAGCTTCTTTATTTACAATACCGCCCTGCTGATTAGCCATGGATGGTTTTGTATGTTTTGTGATCATGTTTACGCCTTCAACCAGAACAGCGCCTTTTTTCGGATTAACAGAGATTACTTTTCCTTCTTTGTCTTTATCTTTACCAGCGATAACTTTTACAGTATCACCTTTTTTAATTTTAAACATCAGGCTTACCTCCTATAATACTTCCGGAGCTAAGGAAACAATTTTCATAAACTGTTTGTCACGAAGCTCTCTGGCTACTGGTCCAAAAATACGAGTTCCTTTTGGTGTTTTATCATCTTTGATGATAACAGCAGCGTTTTCATCGAACTTAATGTAAGAACCATCTTTACGACGAACACCTTTTACACTACGAACAACAACGGCTTTCACAACATCGCCTTTTTTCACAACACCGCCTGGTGTTGCATCTTTAACAGTAGCAACGATTACATCACCGATATTAGCATATCTTCTAGTAGAACCACCCAAAACACGGATGCAGAGGATTTCTTTTGCACCTGTATTGTCAGCGACTCTAAGTCTACTTTCCTGTTGAATCATGCTTAGATTCCTCCTTACAAATTATTTTGCTCTTTCTACTACTTCAACAAGTCTCCATCTTTTATCTTTAGATAATGGTCTTGTTTCCATAACTTTTACAGTATCACCGATTTTGCATGTGTTTTCTTCATCATGCGCTTTTAATTTATATGTTCTCTTTACGATTTTTCCATAAAGAGGATGTTTAACGTGGTTTTCAATAGCTACAACAATGGTCTTGTCCATTTTGTCACTTACAACTTTACCAACACGTGTTTTTCTAAGATTTCTTTCCACGATTATGCTGCTCCTTTCTATTTATGAGGAAGTAATTCCTTATGCATTTGCTTTCTGAGCAATCAAAGTCTGGATTCTAGCGATGTTCTTACGAACTTCTTTAATTCTGCTTGTATTGTCCAGCTGATTTGTTGCATTCTGAAATCTCAAGTTAAAGAGTTCCTTTTTAGCAGCTACTAATTCTTCCTGTAATTCTGCAGCTGATTTTGTCTTTAAATCTTCTACATAATTTTTAATTTTCACTGTTATCACCGCCTTCTAAGTCTGCACGAGAAACGATTTTACATTTACATGGTAATTTGTGCATCGCAAGACGTAACGCTTCACGAGCTGTTTCTTCCGGAACACCTGCGATTTCAAACATTACTCTGCCTGGCTTTACAACTGCTACCCAGTATTCTAAGGCACCTTTACCGGAACCCATACGTGTTTCTGCTGGTTTTGCTGTTACTGGTTTATCTGGGAAAATCTTAATCCATACTTTACCACCACGTTTGATATAACGAGTCATGGCAACACGGGCTGCTTCGATCTGGTTAGAACGAATCCAGCATGGTTCAGCTGCTACTAAACCGAATTCACCGTAGTTGATTTTATTTCCTCTTAATGCTTTTCCTTTCATGGATCCGCGGAATTGTTTACGACGTTTAACTCTTTTTGGCATTAACATAATTATTTATCGCTCCCTTCCTTAGTTCCTTTTGTTGGAAGTACTTCGCCATTGTAGATCCATGCCTTTACGCCAACCTTGCCGTAAGTTGTATCTGCTTCAGCGAAACCATAGTCGATATCTGCTCTTAATGTCTGAAGTGGAATAGTACCCTCGCTGTAAAACTCTGTACGAGCCATATCAGCACCACCAAGACGTCCGGATACAGCTGTTTTGATACCTTTAGCACCAGCTTTCATTGTTCTGGACATTGTAGATTTCATAGCACGACGGAAAGAAATACGGTTTTCTAACTGTAATGCAATATTTTCAGCTACTAACTGAGCATCTTTGTCTGGTCTTTTTACTTCTTTAATATCAACAACTAATTTTTTATCTGTGAATTTCTGTAATTCTACTTTAACTTTTTCAATTTCTGCTCCGCCTTTACCAATTACAACACCTGGTTTAGCAGTGTAGATAATGATTTTCACTCTGTCAGATGCTCTTTCGATTTCAATCTTGGAAACACCTGCGCTGTATAATTTCTTTTTCAGGTATGTTCTGATGTTGTAGTCTTCTACTAAGTTATCAGCGAAATCGCCTTCAGCATACCATTTGGAATCCCAGTCTTTGATAACTCCGACTCTGAGTCCGTGTGGGTTAACTTTCTGTCCCATGATAGTCCTCCTTATCTTTCATCCAACACAACAGTGATATGGCAGTTTCTCTTTTCAATTCTGTAAGCTCTACCCTGAGCTCTTGGTTTAATTCTCTTCATTGTAGGCGCTTTGTTAGCGTAGCACTCTGCAATGTAAAGATTTTCCGGATTCATACCATTGTTATTTTCAGCGTTTGCGATTGCTGACTCTAATAATTTTTTGATTACGCTGGAAGCGTATCTTGGGTTGTATGTTAAGATACCCAGTGCTGTCTGAACATCTTTACCACGAATTACATCCAGTACATAGCAAGCTTTCTGTACGGACATTCTTGCGTAGGATAATTTTGCAGACGGTCTTGTATCTTTATTAGCATTTCTTGCTCTTTTAATCTGACTTCTATGTCCTTTTGCCATGATAAAAGCCTCCTTTCAAATATTAGCGAACACCTGATTTTTTCTCGTCTTTTCCGTGTCCTCTGTATGTTCTTGTTGCTACGAACTCACCGAGTTTGTGACCAACCATATCCTCTGTTACGTATACTGGCACATGTTTTCTTCCGTCATGAACAGCGATTGTGTGTCCAACGAAGGAAGGGAAAATTGTGGAACGACGTGACCATGTTTTAATAACTGTCTTATCTCCAGCAGCATTCATAGCATCTACTTTTTTCAGTAAGCTTTCATCTGCGAACGGTCCTTTTTTTAATGAACGAGCCATTGTCTTACCTCCTACTATTTAGCTAATGTTTTACCATCTCGTCTTCTTACGATTAACTTGTTAGACTGTTTCTTTTTCTTTCTTGTCTTCAAGCCAAGAGCTGGTTTGCCCCATGGTGTACATGGACCTGGGCGTCCGATACCAGTCTTACCTTCACCACCACCGTGTGGATGGTCATTCGGGTTCATAACAGAACCACGAACTGTTGGTCTGATACCCATGTGACGTTTACGTCCTGCTTTACCAATGTTGATAAGGCTGTGCTCGCCATTTCCTACAACGCCGATAGAAGCGCGGCAGTTTAATGGAACCATTCTCATTTCACCGGATGGCAGACGAAGTGTTGCATATTTACCTTCTTTTGCCATTAACTGTGCTCCGTTACCAGCGGAACGAACTAACTGTCCGCCTTTTCCCGGATACAGCTCAACGTTGTGTACCATAGTACCAACTGGAATTTCAGATAATGGTAAGCAGTTACCTGTTCTAACTTCTGCGTTAGCACCATTCATAACTTTCATACCAACTTTTAATCCTTCAGGAGCTAAGATGTATGCTTTTTCACCATCAGCATAAGCGATTAAAGCGATGTTAGCTGTTCTGTTTGGATCGTATTCGATTGTTTTAACAACTGCAGGTACATCATCTTTTCTTCTCTTGAAGTCGATAATTCTATATTTTCTTCTGCTTCCGCCTCCGCGGTGTCTAACTGTAATTTTACCCTGATTATTACGTCCAGCATTTTTCTTTAAGGACACTACCAGAGATTTCTCCGGTGTAGAAGTTGTGATTTCAGAGAAATCAGAACCTGTCATGTGTCTTCTGGAAGGTGTATATGGGCTATATGTTTTAATTCCCATTACTAGCTCTCCTTTCATAATCCACCAGTTTCAACTTATCCTGGTGTTTCTTTGCCGCAGCCAAATATCGGATTATTTTTTCTCGACTGCTCAGTTTCTATATTTAACGGGTTTGTTCACTCAACTAAATTCGGCTTTCGCTCACGCTCAGCCTCATTAAGATTCGTGAACGGGGTCCGACTAAGGCTCATCTATCGCCTTCGGCTCTGTTTCACCAAATCTTATAACCCCTCGAAGATTTCAATATCTTTGCTATCTTCTGTTAATGTAACGATAGCTTTCTTTGTTTTAGCTGTTTTACCAAAAGTCATACCGCGTCTTTTTGTTTTTCCGTCTAAGTTCATTGTGTTTACGCTTTTTACTTTTGTTCCTTCGAACATTTTTTCAACAGCTTCTTTAATCATTGTTTTGTTTGCTTCAGTGTGAACTAAGAAAGTATATTTTTTCTCGCCCATAGCAGCCATACTTTTTTCAGTTACAACTGGTTTCAGGATTACATCATAATACTTTACGTTTGCCATTATGCGTATACCTCCTCAATTGCTGCAGCAGAAGCTTTTGTTAAGATTACTGTGTTGTATTTCAGAACATCATATACATTGATTGTATTTGGTAATGCTGTAACAACATCAGGAATGTTTCTTGTAGATAATACTACATTTGCATCATTGTCAGCTAAAACAACTAATGCTTTGGAAACATTTAAGTTATTTAAAACATTCTGCATTGCTTTTGTTTTTACTTCGTCTAATTTCAGTTCATCAAGAACGATAAGCTTGTTTTCCTGTACTCTGCTTGTAAGAACAGATTTTAAAGCTGCACGTCTTTCTTTTTTGTTCATTTTCAGAGAATAATCTCTTGGTGTTGGTGCGAATACAACTCCACCACCAGCCCACTGTGGAGATCTTGTTGAACCCTGTCTTGCATGACCAGTTCCTTTCTGTCTCCAAGGTTTTCTTCCGCCACCGGAAACTTCAGAACGTGTTTTTGCTTTCTGTGTTCCCTGACGATTATTTGCAAGCTGACGAACAACAGCTAAATGTACTAAGTGATCGTTGATTTCAACACCGAACACAGCATCGTTTAATTCCATTGTTCCAACTTCTTTGCCTTCCATATTATAAACAGATACGTTTGCCATTTTATGTGGTCCTCCTTTCCAACGAAAACTTATTTACCGCATTTAACTGTTTCTTTGATTGTAACTAAGGATTTTTTAGGTCCTGGCACTGCACCTTTAACTAACAGTAAGTTGTTTTCAGCATCAACTCTTACAACTTCTAAGTTCTGAACAGTTACTCTTACATGTCCCATGTGACCTGGCATTCTTTTTCCTTTAAATACTTTTGAAGGATCAGAACAAGCACCGTTTGAACCTGCATGACGATGATATTTAGAACCATGAGCCATAGGTCCTCTGGACTGTCCATGTCTTTTGATAGCGCCCTGGAATCCTTTACCTTTGCTTGTTGCAGTAACATCAATTTTGTCTCCTGCTGCAAAGATATCAGCTTTGATTTCCTGTCCTAATGTGTATTCGCCTTCTAATTTTAATTCTCTGACAAATCTCTTGCAGGAAACACCAGCTTTTTCAAAGTGTCCTTTCATTGGTTTGTTAACAATGTTTTCTCTCTTGTCGCCAAAACCAACCTGTACTGCTTCGTAACCGTCATTGTCCATTGTCTTAACCTGTGTTACTACACAAGGTCCAGCCTGCAATACAGTTACTGGAGTTAAAACTCCGTCTTCGTTGAAGATTTGAGTCATTCCGACTTTAGTAGCTAAGATTGCTTTCTTCATTCTTTTTACCTCCTGTGAATCTACAGCGGATTACACTGTGATGTGCAATCATCCTAGACAAACAGTCAACATAAGTGGATGCTTAAAGCATTGCTTCTATATCAACCTTGTAAGGATAATCTCTCTTAACCTTAAACAGAACTTTTTTTATTTCTGTTTCATTTTGATATCGATGTAAACACCTGCCGGCATTTCAAGACGCGCCAGAGCATCAACAGTTTTCTGTGTAGGTGCAATGATATCAATCAGTCTTTTGTGAGTTCTCTGTTCGAACTGTTCTCTGGAGTCTTTATATTTGTGAACCGCACGTAAGATTGTTACTACTTCTTTCTTTGTAGGAAGTGGTACCGGTCCACTAACAGTTGCTCCATTCTTTTTAACAGTTTCGATAATTTTGCCTGCTGACGCATCTACTAACTGATGGTCATAAGCTTTCAAAGTGATTCTCATTACTTGACTTGCCATAAAAAAAGTCTCCTCCTTTTCGCACTTTTAATTAGTACGACAAGCGGCGACTGTACACATTCCCGTGTGTGTCATCTCAAAGCTACACACACTCCCACCCTTAGTGGTAAGTCTTTAGATGTAATACAGTGACTTGTCGTCAGTTTCCTAACTTGACATTCGCTCCGCGGAAAACCTGCCGTAAGGCAGCAACCTCACACTTCATAGCTATCATGTCACAGCAAAAGTAAGTATACTGGAAGTTTTTCCATATTGCAAGTCTTTTTTCAATTATTTTTGTATTTTCTTTGTATTTTTTTCAGTACATAAAATCCTATCCAAAATATCCTTTTCTATATAGCAGAAAACGCCATACCCTTTAAGGCATGGCGCTCTTTTCATTATAGTAACTCTGAATAATCAAGAAGGGTTATTTCGTTTTCTTCATCCTTTTTCACTTCCGGTTCTTCACCGGCTGCTGCTGCTTTTGCCAGCAGCTCGTTTAAGCTAGGTGTCTTTGGAACAGCATTTACATTTACAGGAATTTCTTCTTCCTCAGGTAATTGAGCTACTGTTTCTTCTGTCGGTGTTTCTTCTGTCGGTGTTTCTTCTGTCGGTGTTTCTTCTATTATAATATCCTCTGCAATATCTTCCGGCATATCCGCCTCAATATTTTTAACCGCCTGCGTTTCTCCAGCCTCAGGTTCCAATTCTGTTTCTGCTGCGAATTCCTGTACCTCAGGCTCTTCTGCCGTTTCAAGCGTTCCTTCTGCTTCCTGTACTGCTTTTTCCAGCTCCTCTGCATCCGGCATAACCACCGTTGCATCCGGAACGTTCTCAGGCTCACTCACCTGCGCAATTCCCGAAGCGATAGAAGACATTGCATCCTTCATAGCCTCATCAAAGCCCTGAAGCTCCTGTTCCGGTTCGGAAGCTGCCGGTTCGGAAAATGTATTTTCCGGAACAAAAACATCATTCATATCTTCCTGTTCCTGCTCTTCCTCATCATCCTCTTCCAGTAAGCCTTTTTTCTCCAATTTACGTCTCCGCTTTTCTTCTTTTTTCAAGCGGCGGCGTTCCTTGGCGCTTAATTCTTCTTCCTCTTCTTCGTCATCATCATCGTCTTCTTCGTATTCCGCTTCTTTCTGATGACGCTTTTCCTTTTTTTTCAGACGACGGCGTTCCCAGTATCCCGGTTCATCCTCTTCATCCTCGTCGTCTTCTTCCTCATATTCCTCTTCATCCTCTTCTTCGTCATCATCGCCTCTGCGAAGCACCTCAGAAAGAATAAATAAAATAATCAGAAGAATAATCACTGCACCTACCACCATCAAGCCTGTTTTGCTCTGTAAAGCGATGGCTGCATATCCGATAAACGGAATTGTTATCACTGCCTTTGACACTTTATCCTGCAATGTAATGCTTTCCGCATCACTGTTTTTGTTGTATACGTCTTTCACTTTATAAGAACCTGCTGTTGTGTCCATATCCTGAATTTCGTATACATACTGAGCAGAACCTTCCATATAAAGAATTTTATCTTCTTTTTTCAGCTTTTCCGTATCTACTTGTCTGCCGTAAGCAACCGCTCCCACAGGAAGGTTGGTTTCTATATTCGAGTTATCATTTATAACAGTGTCCACACCTAACAAAGGAGGCACTAAAAGCGCTGCCGCCACGACTATGGACAGGAGAACCACCAGGTTCACAATAAATTTCAATACTTTTGACATTTGTGTACTCCTTACTTTACAGCTTCGCCGCATAGTTTCATAATATACTTTATATTAACATCTTTCAGCGAAGATGTATAGAGTCAATTTATATTTACATATCTTTCAGAAATGCACAATAACCTCTGTATGCTTCATAAATATCCACTTTACTTGCAATTTCCCATGGTGCGTGCATATTCAATACCGGCACTCCGCAGTCAATTACTTCCATATTATAGTTTGCCAGAATGTATGCGATTGTTCCGCCACCGCCCTGGTCAACCTTTCCAAGCTCTGCTGTCTGGAATGCCACATGATTGTCATCCATAACCTTACGCAGCTTTGCTATGTATTCCGGATTTGCATCATTAGAACCGCTCTTTCCTCTGGAACCGGTATATTTATTAAAGGTAATGCCGTGACCTAAGTATGCGCTGTTTTTCTTTTCCATTACTTCCGGGAAGTTCGGGTCAAAGCCGGCGCTTACATCAGAGGACAGCATCATAGAATTTTTCAGCGCTCTTCGTAAAAGCAGCTCACTGTACTGATTTGCCGCATACATTACCTCTGCTGTGGCGTTTTCGAAGAAACGTGACTGCATACCGGTCGCTCCCACACTTCCGATTTCTTCTTTATCTACTAAAAGGCATACCGCTGTATATTTTACTTTATCCTGTGCCAGCATTGCTTCAAAGGACGGATAAGCGCAAACTCTGTCATCATGTCCGTATCCCATAATCATGCTTCTGTCAAATCCGTAGTCTCTGGCTTTTCCTGCCGGAACAACTTCAAATTCTGCGGAAAGGAAATCTTCCTCTTCCATATCATATTTTTCTTTTAAAATCTGAAGAATTTGTGCTTTTACCGGTTCTTCCTCCTCACCGGAAAGAGGAATACTTCCTACCAGTACATTGAGATTTTCCCCTTCTACCACTTCTGCCGCAGGTTTCTGAAGCTGCTTTGCAGAAAGATGGATTAATAAATCAGAAATTCCGAAAACAGGATCTGTTTCATCCTCTCCAATGACAACCTGAACCAGCTGTCCGTCTTTCTTTGCCACAACCCCGTGTAATGCCAAAGGAATTGTCACCCACTGATATTTCTTTACTCCGCCGTAGTAATGTGTATCTAAAAGAGCCAGCTCCTGATCTTCGTACAATGGATTTTGTTTTAAATCGATACGAGGAGAGTCTACATGAGCGCCTAAAATTCTCATGCCCTTTTCCATTGGTTCTTCACCGATAATGTACATTGCCAGAGTTTTATCCATATTGTTGGCATAAACCTTATCTCCTGCCTGCAATGTTTCCTTATTTGCAATGATATCATCAAGATTGCGGTAGCCTGCTGCCTTTGCCTGAGAAATCATTTCTGAAATACATTCACGCTCTGTCTTGCAGTTACTGATAAAAGCTTTATACTTTTCGTTAAACTGAAATACCTCTGTTGTATCTGTGTATTTTTTCCACGCATTTTCTGTCTTCATGTCTAAAAACCTCCTGTTCTTTCATCTTTCTCGATTTTACTACATCTTTGTTCTGATTGCAAGATGGAACGCTTTTCCGTAAAACCAAAAGAAGATGCAGCTTTATGCCGCATCTTCCCTTTTATTTTCTTTTTCGTTTCGGTATGCAGAGCTTACACTTCTTCTTTCTTGCTCAAGTATTCTTCAATACTTTTCATGGCTTCCTCTTCATCCGCGCCATCAACAGAAACTGTTACACTCTCACCAGCGTCTAATCCCAAACTCATCATGCCCATAATGCTTTTTGCATTTACTTTTCTTGCTTCGCTCTCCAAATAAATGCTGCTGGCATACTGACTTGCCACCTGTACGAGCATTGCGATTGGTCTTGCCTCAAGACCGTTTGAAATCCCGATGGTAATTGGTTTCCTAATCATACCTGTTCCTCCTTGAATCCTCTGAGCTGTTCTGCTATGCTGCAAATCTTCCTTAATCTGTGGTTAATACCTGACTTTCCTACCGGAGCAGACAGTAAACTGCCTAGTTCTTTTAAAGATGCCTGCGGATATTCTAATCTTAACAAAGCTGTTTCCTCCAAATTTTCAGGCAGTCTGTGGAGTCCCACAGTATCACGGATGTATATAATATCATCCACCTGCTTTACTGCTGCATTTACGGTTTTGTTAATATTTGCGGTTTCGCAGTTCACCTTTCTGTTTACAGTATTTCGCATCCCCTTCAAAATCCGGACATTTTCCAAATTCATCAGGGATACACCTGCTCCCATAAGACCTAAAAGTTCTACGATTTGTGCTCCTTCCTTCACGTAAACAACTTCATACTTTTTCCGCTTTACAATTTTAGCGTCAATTCCAAATGACTGTATAAGCTCCTGCATCTGTTGTGCCTTTTCCGGTGTTGTACAAACCACCTCGAAATGATAAAACTTTTCAGGGTCGCTAATAGAGCCTGCACATAAAAATGCACCTCTTAAAAATGCACGTTTACAGCAGCTCCTTTGAATGATGATGGGATTGACTAAAGCATTCGTTGTCACGGGTCTTCTGTCTGCGCTGAGCACCTTTACTGCCTGTAATATTTTAACAGTCAATTCTGTATCATCTATATCAATGGTAAATCGGTTGTTTTTCCTGACTATCTTTCTATCAGTAGAAACTTTGAGTTCCATTGTAAACGTTTTTTCCAGTAATGTAAAGACCTTTCTAAGAATACTTTCATTTTCCGAAGATATGGTAAGAATTAATTTTCCCTCCGGCGCAGGCGCTATCTCTCCATGAAAAACAATCATGGCTGCCAATTCTGCAATACAGCAGTGCCTTGCGCTGTCCTCATAACGAAGCAATTCCTCCTTTACGCTTCCGGAGAAAGACATTTTTTCCCATCCTTTTCTATATCTCTATGTTCCACACGAATTCCGTATTCTTCATTTTCGCCTAATCTTCGGTAAAGCTCATTTGCAAGAGTTACAGAACGGTGTTTTCCGCCAGTACATCCCACGGCAATCACCAACTGTGTTTTTCCCTCTGTAATATAATTGGGGATTAAAAAACGGATTAAATCTTCCAGCTTATCAGAAAATTCATGCGCCAAATCAAAGCTCATAACATAATCGCTGACAGGAGCGTTATTTCCGCTTAAAGGACGCAGCTCCTCAATATAATAAGGGTTTGGCAAAAACCTCACGTCAAATACTAAATCTGCATCCTGCGGAATACCGTACTTAAATCCAAAGGACAATACGGTAACCATCAGATTTTTAAAGCTTCCGTTTTCCACAAAAATTTTTTCAAGCTCTGCCTTCAGTTCTCTGGTTAAAAGCTTGCTGGTATCTAAAATATAATCTGCGTATTCCTTCAAAAAGCGCAGTCTTTCTCTTTCCCGATGAATTCCCTCATCTATTCTGCTTCCTGCTGCCAGAGGATGGCTTCGTCTGCTCTCTTTATAACGTCTCACCAGCACCTCATCCTCTGCATCCAAAAACAGGATTTCAATTCCAACACCTGAAAAATTGATATTTTCAAGAACTGTTTCCAGTTCATCCAATGCCTTTCCGTTACGAATATCTACGCCTACCGCAACTTTTTCGATTTCTCCCGGTCCGCCGTCTCTTAAAAGCTGCACAAATTTCTCAATCAACATAACCGGAAGATTGTCCACACAAAAGTACTCCATATCCTCCAGCATTTTCAGCGCTGTACTTTTTCCGGCGCCTGACATTCCTGTCACAATTACAAACCGCATACTTCCTCCTAAAATTCTCCCAAAAACTTCACTTCAGGCTCTAATGCAACTCCGAATTTTTCCTGTACCCTTTTTTGAACCTCTCCGATAAGTCCCAATACATCCGCAGCGGTTGCATCGCCTTTATTTACTACAAAGCCACAGTGCTTTTCTGAAATCTGTGCGCCGCCTACGGAAAATCCCCGAAGTCCCGCATCCATAATCAACTTGCCCGCAAAGTATCCCTCCGGTCTTTTAAAGGTACTGCCTGCACTTGGCATATCCAGCGGTTGTTTCGTCACACGTCTTTCCTTTAACTCATCCATTACCTTGCGAATTTCTTCTCTGTCACCTTTTCTAAGCTGTAACACTGCGGAAATCACCACATAACCTTTTTCCTTTACCACACTGGTTCGGTATCCGAAGTTCATCTCTTCTTTGGAAAGTGTCAGTAGTTCCCCCTCCCTTGTAAGAACCGTAACCTCTCTGATAATATCCTTCATTTCACCGCCGTAAGCGCCTGCATTCATCATCACTGCTCCGCCCATGGTTCCCGGAATTCCGGAGGCAAACTCCATCCCTGTCAGGCTTTCCTCCAAAGCCTCTGCGGCAACCTTTGACAGAAGCGCACCGGCTTTTACCGTAATGGTATTGTCTTCTGTTTCAATATCACTGAAGTTTTTCCAAAGCTGAATAACTACGCCTCGATATCCCTTATCACTTACCAAAAGGTTGCTTCCGTTTCCCAAAATAAAGAATTCCAGCTTATTTTCTCTGCATATCTGAAGAATTTTCTGCAGTTCCTCTGTGCTGTGAGGACAAAGATAATAATCTGCCGGTCCTCCAATACGAAAAGTTGTATGCTTTTTCATTGGTTCATGCAGTCTCACATTGTCGCTGCCCAAAGTCATGCAAAACATATTCTCAATGCTGTTATTTTCCATTCTAATACCTCTTATCCCTTTTTACCCTTTCCAAAAACCAAATCCTTAATAACCTCTCCGGCTATCATAAGCCCTGCCACTCCCGGCACAAAAGAAACACTTGCCGGAGCAGGCCGTTTGCTTGCGCTTCTAAGCTCCACCGGCTCACTTTTCTTTTCCTTACGTACTGTTTCTGTCGAAAACAAAACCTTGACCTTCTTAATCTTTCTCTTTTTCAGCTCTGTACGCATCACCTTTGCAAGGGGGCACACACTGGTTTTTGATATATCTGCAATTTGAAAACAGGACGGATTTAATTTATTTCCCGTACCCATGCAGGAAATTATCGGTACATTTGCTTCCTTTGCTTTCTCTATCAGAAGCAGCTTTGCAGACACCGTGTCCACAGCGTCTACAATGTAATCATATCCTGAAAAATCAAACAGCTGCGCAGTATCTGCATTAAAAAAGGTATCGTAGGTATGTACCACCGCATCCTGATTAATATCCATAATTCGCTCTTTTGCTACGGAAACCTTTTTTCTGCCCATAGTGGAGCGCAAAGCCACCAGCTGTCTGTTGAGATTTGTCAGGCTCACTTCATCGTGGTCTACTAAAGCCAGATTGCCTATCCCTGACCTTGCCAATGCTTCCACCACATAAGAGCCTACCCCTCCAATTCCAAAAACTGCAACTTTGGAATTTGCAAGTATCTGAAGTCCTTCTTTTCCTAATAGTTCTTCTGAACGTGAGAATGCTTGCAGCATTTTCCGTTTCCTCCTGTTACTACATTTTTTATTAGTTACTTCTCAAAGTGCTGTTTTGGGATGCGAATATCCACCCGTATCCCACATAAGCACTAACATTATACTATTGATTAGCGAAAAAGTATAGCTTAGTTTTTCATCTTTGGCTTAAAAATCAGACTTGCCGCATAGGAAAAAATCAGCGCTGCGGAAATTCCCACCGCACTGGCAGTAAAACCACCCATAAAAATCCCTAAAAATCCATGCTCTGAAATTGCCTTTTTTACTCCTTGGAACAAGGTATTCCCAAATCCCAATAAGGGAACGCTTGCTCCTGCCCCTGCAAAGTCAATTAATTTATCATAAATACCAAAGCTTCCCAATACCGCTCCTGTGCACACCAGCAAAACCATTACCCTTCCGGGCAACAGCTTTGTCTTCTCTAATAATATCTGCACCAGTGCACAAATCAATCCCCCTACCCAAAACGCATTGATGTATTCCATAATTTCTTCTCCTAACAATGTTCAATGACTACTGCCTGAGCAATGCCCGGCACACTTTTTCCTTCATTAAAGCTGACCTTTGAAAGCAGCGCTCCCGTAGGCACAAACAGGATACGTTTCCACTCTCCCTTTTCTATTTTAGGAAGAATATAAGAAACGAAAGTAACCGCAGCACAGCCGCAGCCGCTTCCTCCTGCGTGGGTATCCTGCGTATTTGAATCAAAAATTTCTATGCCGCAATCCATGTGCTGTTTTTCAATATCAAAACCTTTTTCTTTCATTAAGTCAAAAAGAATTCTCTGTCCCACTTCTCCTAAATCACCGGTGATAATTCTGTCATAGTCTTCCGGCAGACGATTGAAATCCATAAGATTTTGGTAAATGGTATCGCAGGCAGCAGGCGCCATGCAAGCCCCCATATTTAAGGAGTCCTTAAAGCCGTAGTCCACAATTTTTCCTGTTGTAATTCCTGCAATTCTGGCTTTTCCGCCTTTCGTTCCCAAAATACATGCGCCGCTGCCTGTCACTGTCCATGTAGCTGATAAAGGTCTCTGATTTCCGTATCCTAAAGGAAATCGAAATTCTTTTTCCGCACTGCCAAAATGGCTGGACGTCACGGCTGCAACATAAGGCGCATACCCTCCTGAAACAGCCATCGCCGAAAGAGAAAGGGCTTCCCCCATTGTGGAGCACGCTCCGTAAAGTCCGTATATAGGAGTATCAAAGCCCATAATTCCAAAGGAAGACGCTATGGTCTGAGCCAGCAAATCCCCTGCATAAATCATACGAAGCTGCCACTTTTCAATACCGGCTTTTTCAATCGCCATAGATACTGCTTCCTTTTGCAGATTACTTTCCGCTTCTTCCCACGAAGTACATCCAAATAGTCCCTCTTCCTCTCCAATTTTATCAAAATATTTGCCAAGAGGACCGTCTCCCTCTTTTTTCCCTACAATAGCTGCCCCGCTTAATATATGGGCAGCCTGCTGAAACTGTATACTCTGCTTTCCTACAATCTGTTCCATTACACAATCCCCCATATATGCAAAAAGTAATAAATCAATCCCAACAGGGAAGATGTTAAAACTCCGTATAAAATAACAGGTCCGGCTATAATAAAGATTTTACATCCTATTCCGAAAACCTGTCCCTCCTTCTGATATTCAATGGCAGGTGCTGCCACAGAATTGGCAAAACCGGTAATCGGAACTAAAGTTCCTGCTCCGCCCCATTTTGCCAGCTTCGGATAAATATTAAAGCCTGTGAGAATGACACTGAGCAAAACCAAAATCAAAGAAGTCCAGCTGCCGCTGATTTCCTTGTCCAGCCCCATATTCTTACAAACATTTAAAATCACCTGCCCAAGCGCACAAATTGCTCCACCACTTACAAAAGCTCCCAGCATATTTAAAAATAAATTATGCGTTGGCGTCTTTTCCTTGACATATTTTTCATATTGCTTTGCGTCCATTACCATTCACCACCTTTATTCTTATTGTGTGAAGTATGTTCCAATCTTATGCAAATAGATTAAACTTTTCCTCAAATATAGACTCAATGTCCCATTGCCAAACAATCGGAACATTTTCAATATTATGCAATAAAAAATTGGAAAAGACTCCCTAGTGTTTTCCCTACTGCAATACAAATTACAATCCATCCAATCCCCTTCTTCAGTCCCAAACGCCTTGCCATCACGGCAAACACATTTACCACTTCTACAAGGGCAATAATCCAGCCCCCTAAAAACATCCCAAAGAAAAACCCTGTAACACCTGCAAAAATTTTTCCAAAAGGAACAGACAGATGATAAATATAAATCAGATTTCCCAAAAAGCTTCCAAGCATCAGACAATTTTCGTATAGAAAAATGTGGTTCGCCGTATGAGTAATCCCTGCAAAGCGTGGAATAATTCCCAGTTCTATAATAAACGCTGCCAGAGCCACCGCTACTACTGCACCGCCGCAAAGCCCTGCAATACCTGCCAGAATTTCCCCCTGCCACATTAAGCATTTTCCCCCTTCTGTGTTTTCTTGCTGCGATTTTTATCTGCAATAAGCGTTTTATTTACGTCATCCTCATAAAGCCGCATCTGTACTTCCACCGGAGTCGGGTCCTGCGTAAGCTTGCCTTTCCCAAAATGGTTAAAGAAAAAAACAACACCAATTCCAATTCCCACCGAATAAGTAAATTCCAAAATCGTAGGACCTGTGGCTATTTCACCTGTAAACTGCGTATAGATTTTAGAAAATAAATTGGCAGTATCCACATCTGTGTTAAAGGTCATAATAGAAAAAGCACCTCCAAAAAAAGTCAGCACACAGACCAATAATGTCTTTAACCAGCTATACCATTTTTGTTGATGCTTTGCTTTCTCGTAAGTAACAACAAGATTTGCCTCACCAATATGGGTAATGTCTACATTAGGTTCCTCTTTTGCTATTGCATGAACTAAATCCACCGCAGAAACCACATACCTTCCCGGTTCCCCATTTGGAATAGAAAAAACCTTTCTTACTTTATTTCTATTTAACACTTTACTGTCCTTACATGTAAGTTTCGCCACATCCTGTAAATATATTTCAGGACTTTGTACTTCTACATTTTTCTCTGTCTGTATATACAAAATTTCACTCATCTGACAACCTCCTTACATTACTAAGGAGTATTATGTCCAAATTTTCGCTTTATATCCGTTCTCTTAATGCCTTTAAAATTTTCTTTTCCAGTCTGGAAACCTGTACCTGAGACATTCCCATCATTTTGGCAATGCTGGTTTGTGTCTTCTCTTTAAAAAAGCGCAGATAAATCAGCTCTCTTTCTCTGGCATTTAAGCTCCCCAATATATCTTCTAAAAGAAGCTTGTCCAAAACCTCCTCCTGTTCATCTTTTTCATAAGGCAGCTTATCCTCCAAAGCAATATCGCTGCCATCGCTTTGATAAATGGTCTTCTGCAAGGACTCCACCTGTGCCGAAGACTCCATCGCCATAATCAGTTCTTCTTCTGATACAGACAATTCCTTTGCAATTTCCTCCATAGACGGCTCCTGCCCCGTTTTCATCAGCAATTCTTCCCTGACTGCATAAGCCTTTCCCGCTGCCTCTTTTAAGGAACGGCTCACCTTTACCATACCGTCATCTCTTAAAAAACGTTTAATTTCTCCTGTTATCATAGGCACTGCGTATGTGGAAAACCTCACTTCATAGCTTAAATCAAATTTGTCTATGGCTTTTAAAAGTCCGATACAGCCTATCTGTACTAAGTCTTCCAACTCAGCCCCTCTATTTTGAAATCTTCTGGCAATACTATGTACCAGCCCCATATTTTTCTCTGTAAGTATATCTCTTGCGCTCTTATCTCCTTGGTGTGCACGCCCGATAAGGGCAAGGATATCATCCATACAGCCCTCCTACTCAAAGACGTCTTTCTGTCTGCCGATTGTTTTTTTCATGGTTACGGTTGTCCCCTCGCCAAGTCTGGACTCTACAAGTACCTCGTCCATAAAAGCTTCCATAAAAGCAAATCCCATTCCCGACCTGTCCTGCTCAGGCTTTGTAGTAAAAAGAGGCTGCATTGCCTTTTCCACATCTTCAATTCCTTTTCCTTTGTCCTGTACCACTACCGTTAATTCTCTTTGAAAGCGGCTGCATTCTATGGTAATCATATCTGTCTCTTTTTGATACGCATGCACGATACAGTTTGTAATTGCCTCCGATACGGCTGTTTTAATGTCTGCGACCTCCTCCAGTGTAGGATTTAACTGTGTGCTGAACGCAGCCACCGCAATTCTTGCCAGTCCCTCATTGCAGGAACGACTTTCTACCTCCAGAACCATTTTATTATCCCGGTTCATAATCTCCCCCCTATCTCACTCTATAATTCCATACCGGCTCCTGACTGATTTCAATGTGCTTGTAAATACCGGAAAGCTGCATAATCTTCAAAACTCTGTCATTTACATGGATTGCTGCCACCGTCCCCTTGCTGTAACTTAAAATCCGCTTTCTGCCCATTATCATGCCAATTCCCGAACTGTCCATAAAACCCGTTTCCGAAAAATCAAACACCAGCTGCTTTATCAACCCCTTATCCAGCTCCTTATCCACCTGCGGGGTAATCTGCTCTGCAAAATGATGGTCTAATTCCTTTGGAACATACACAATCAACTGATTTCCACGCTTCTTAATTCTATCCTCCATCTTCACTATCACCCTTTCATTTATAAGCATCATTTCTACATACAAATTTAAACTCATTTATCACTTTTTTCTATTTTATAATTTTATCACCAACAACTATATTATTAATTTCCTTCTCTGTTTTGCATAAATAACTTATATCCATTTCCAGATGCAGGCGCAGTATTCCAATGGCAAACAATGCAGAATATTTTCGCAGTTTTTGGATGTATAGTGATGTTTTGGAAGCCGTGTCTGAGTGCATCAGCACGAGTTTGGCGGACAAAACATCATTAGGCGACGCAGAAAAACTAGAAAATAACTGCGTTTGCCGTGGGATATCTGAGCCAATATCAAAAGCAAATGGTTTTTTATGTAAAACAGTAAAAAGACGCATACTTCCCGTATACGCCTTTTCTCCAAGGTTTTTCTTCTGTATTTATTCTTCTATGGTTTCCCCTGACTGTATTTCTCCGTCTGTCTCTCCCCCGTCTTCCGTTGGGACTTCTCCGTCTCCTTCACCTTCTGCCGGAGCTTGGTCAGAACCGCCGTTTGCCTCCAGATAATCCTTTGCATCGGAAGCTGCTTTTGTTCCGGGGAATTCATCTATAATTTTCTGATACCACTGATTTGCGTTTTCTTTATCGCCTTTTTTGTCATAGGCCTGTGCTAACTGGAACATGGTATTTTTATCCTGTTTTCCAATATTCAGAGCTTTTTCCAAGCCGGCGATGGCGGTATCATAATCTCCGCTTTCCAAAGCAGCCGAAGCTTCATTTACATATTTTTTGCGCACCGTAGAACCTACGGATTTCATAATGCTGTCATACATGCTCTTTGCCTCTACGGAAAGAAGCTCTGCATTAACGCCTTCAATGGCATTGGCTGCTGTATCGGAATTTCCTTCCTGATGTGCCTGCCACGCTTTTATGAGGTTTTCATAAGCCGCTGCCTTTTCTCCTGCTTCCTGAATTTGCGTCTGCGCTGTATTGACAGACTCGGTTGAAGCCTCCATCTCCTCCTGCATACGGGCAAGCTCCGCAGATATGGTTGCCATTTTTCCGCTGTATTCCACAACCTTTTTGTTGGCTTCCTGATTGATTTTCTGTGTCTTTGCAGGCACAATCAAAAACCAGAGAGCCGCAGCGCCTACCAAAAGCCCCAAAAGCAGGTTTACCAAGGTATTGGTAATGCTCTTTTCTTTATATTCCGGCGGCTGAATAATGGTATCATTGCCGGACTTATATACAATACTTCCGTTTTGCTTTTCATCCTCTTTTTCTCGCATTTTAAAGCGAGAGTCCAGATTCGTAGCCCTACCTGTCTGCTCCTCAATCTCCCTTAAAAAGCGAAGGGTTGTAGTATTGGTCTTATCAATCTTTGCCGCTGCTTTCAGTTGTTTTCTGGCTTTCTCATACTCGCCCTCATGAATATAAATAAGCGCCAGTAAATGATAGCCTTTAATCAGCTTTGGATTGTTGGTAAGCACTTTTTTCAGCTGCATTTTCGCCATATCCGGATTGCCGTTTCGGCAATATTCCAGACATTGATTATACTTTTTAATACTTGTATTAATCATATCAAGGCGATTGGTATTTTTTTGCAGCTTGTCAATATATGCGCTTGCCAGATTTCCCTCTGGCATCATGTTCTTGCTGATTACCCATTCACTTAGAGCAGCAACCACTTCCCCTGTTTCAAAATATACCAGACCAAGAAGATTTCTTGCCTGTATATTCATTTTATTCATTTTCAGACTTCGTTTCAAGCAGGTAATTGCTCCTGATAAATCCCGAATTTGAGCCTTTTCAAGTCCCTGATTATAATAAAAATTGGATAAAGCATCGATTTTCTTCAGTGCCTTTACATTACATCCGCATTTCGGGCAATAATCAGAAGCTGTCAGTACTGTTTGACATACAACACAATTCATAGTCTACTCCTATTTCTCAGATGTTTTATAATTATCCCGCATCATTTCTTTCAGAATATCAATGACATCTGTCAAATCCTGTTTATAAATTACCCCTTCTGCATCGTCTACATCCAAACACGGCTGAAACTTCTTTAGTTCTTCCTCGTAATTAATCATGTACTCTCCTCCTTACATAGTCCTTAATCTCCCCTACAAGATATAAAGAACCTACCACAAACAGCAGCCCGTCTTTTTTCAATTTATAAGCTTCCTCAAATGCTTTTTCCGGATTTGTTTCTACCAGAACGTTTTCACATCCGTTTTCTTTAAAAAGTCCTGCAAGTTCTAAAGCTGACTGTTTTCTGCTGCCCCAGATTTCTGTTGTCACCACATTCGTAAAATGAAGCCCGTTACAGATTTTGGCAATCATATCAGGAAACTCTTTATCCGAAACGGTTGTAAACAACAGCGTAATCTCATAATCCTTCTGGAAATGACGTACAGTCTCTACAAACTTTGCAATCCCGTCTTCATTATGCGCTCCGTCTACAATGACACCGGGAAGTATGGTTTCCATACGCCCCTGCCAGCGGGTATTTTTCATACCATGCACCAGCTCTGCCTTTTCCATACCATGATATTCCTTCAAAACACCCATGGTTTCCAGAGCCAGAGAAGCGTTCATCATCTGATATTTTGCAGTAAAAGGAACAAATAATTCCGTGTCCCCATAAGCAGCTGAACGGCTGATAAAATGAATTCCTTCCGGTGTAAAATCCAAAAGCTTCTGGTTTTCTTCTTTCACTTCACACCAAGGACATCCTAACTCCTGCGCTCTCTTTTTTATTACTTCTGCCGCTTCCTGATTATTTCCGTCAAAGATTACCGGAACCTGCGGTTTTATAATTCCTGCCTTTTCTCCTGCAATCTGTGCAATGGTATTTCCCAAATATTCTACATGGTCAAGGCTAATGGATGTAATCACACAGGCAATAGGATTTAATACAGCGTTTGTAGCATCCAGTCTTCCACCTAAACCGGTTTCCAAAATGATATAATCCACATTTTCCTTCTGGAAAATCACCATTCCCATAAGGAAAAGAAATTCAAAATAAGTAGGATGATAATCTCCTGCCTCTAAAAGCTCATCTGCCAGCTTTTTCACACGTAAAAAGGCTTCTAAAAAGGCCTCGTCCGAAACCATTACCTCGTTAATCTGAAAACGCTCATTAATTTTTACAAGATGAGGAGATGTGAATAACCCGCATCGAAAACCGTGGGCTTCCAACATGGTAGAAAGGAAAGCACAGACACTTCCCTTTCCGTTTGTTCCTGCAACATGAATAATTTTTCTATCTTTATCAGGGCTGTCCAGCATATCCAGACATTTCCTGGTGTGTTCTAATTTATTTTTCGTTGTAAACTTCGGTATATCTTCTATATAATTTACCGCTTCGTCATAAGTAAACAAGCTATCCCTCCTGTTCTGAAAACATAAGCTACCGCACTAAGACTTTGCCTAATGCGGTAGCCTCATATCAATTACCATTATAATGGAGTGGAAAGAATATGCAAGCAAATTATGTCGGTCAGAAAAATTTTCTTTTATTCCTCTTTTTCCTTCTGACTTTCTTCTGTCACAGCGGTTTCCGGCTCTTCCGTGACAATCAATTCCAACTCTGCGCTTGAACTTCCTTCGATTGGTTCATGGTAAATATACTTTTCTGTTCTTGTAAGCACTCTGTGGGTAGAACTGTTGCTTCGCATTGCAACATCTACAACATCCCCTTCTTTTAAGGCGGTGTTTAACAAAAGCAATGTATTTTCATCTACAAAATTCGCCTCTGCCAATTCCCCGTTTATTTCCATAAATGAGGACTGTGTAAAGTTTGCGCCTTTGATATAATACTGTGTTTCACCCAGAGTATCAATTCCATGAAGCTCTGCTTCCTTTACACCCAAATGTGTTTTTGTTCTCTGGAAAGGATTTTTCCCTCCGTATGTGTATTTTTCACCATATAAAATATCATATTGGAGCGTTTCTAAATCCACCTGATAATTTTTTGTATTTCTTCTTGCCTGATGGAAACGGAAAATATTTCCTTCGTGAATACCGACTCTGTCCATAACCTCGGCTGCAATCTGATAAGCCGCCAGATTTTTGTCTTTCTTTTCCAGTCCCATATTGTCCCAAATCACATACTGTGTCTGGAAAAGATATTTATTTTTTACATCGGTAACCTTCAGTCCCATAGTCGGAAGATGGTCTCCATACATAACCAACACAACGTCTTCATCCAGCTTGGAAAGCTCGTCTGTCAGCTCTTTTACAAACTGATCCATTTCATAAATCTGGTTGCAATAATACTCCCATTTATAATTTTCTGCCTGCGTACTTGAGCCTTTTACTGTAATCTTTGGATTTTCCAATACCGGTTCTTCAGGATAATCTCCATGTCCCTGTACGGAAATCGTGTATACATAATCCGGCTGCGGTGTGGACTCCATTGCTTCCAGAATATATCTGGTCAGGTTTCTGTCACGCATCCAGTCATTAGGATTAGTATCGTCCTGTGTTGCCATGTATTCCTCCGAAGTAAAGGTATCAAATCCCAGATTTGCAAAAACATTTTTTCTTCCATAGAAATTCGCTTCGTTATTATGAATTGCATGAGTTCCGTAACCCAGCCCCTTTAATACATAAGGAGCGCTTTCACAGGTGGTTTCTTTCAAAATACTTTTATACGGATATTCACCCGGTCCAAAATAACGCATGCTCATTCCCGTAATGGACTCAAACTCTGTATTGGCTGTACCCGCCCCTACGGAAGGAACTTTAAAGTAACCGGAAGAATAATCATTCATCATTTTTCTGAAATTCGGAATAGGGTCTTCCGATACCTCCAGATACTCTACCAAAGTCGGGTCAAAAAAGGACTCCAACTGTAAAAACAGAATATTTGGTCTTTTCTCCCCTGTTTCTGCCAGATTTTCCTCACTTTTCTGAATTTCATCAATGACACCCTTGGAATATTCTCTCGGTGAAGAAATTCCTGTGTTAAACACAGTGGTTGCCAGACAATAGGGGTATCCATAATCCTCGTAAGCAAAAGCAATGTTTCCAAAATAGTTGGAAAGCACCCTCTTTTCCAATGCCAATTTTGTTGTGCCCGCAAAAGCGAGAACCCCTGCAATAATCAAAGGCACATTGACCTTATAGCTGAGTTTTCCCTGATATTTCGGTCCTTTTATAAACAAAATAATCAAACCGATAATCGCAATAACCGCTACAATCATTACTACCCAGAAAAAGAAAGGTGACAAATATCTGTCTGCAATCTGGACAGCATCTGTAATCATGTGTAAGTCAGGACCGGTAAACGGCGTAACACGTGTAGTAAGCAGCACACCGTTAATAATTCCAAGTCCCATCCAGAAAATAAACAAAATCGTTCGCACAAACACACGTCTGCGGAACAGATATACAATCAATGTAGTGGTAAATATGAGAAACGCATTGTAAAAGAATACCAACGGGCGTTCCTGTAAAAATTCCCACGCATTCCAGATAGAATGTCTGGACATTGCTTCAATAAAGAAATATCCCACACAGACTGCCAGCATTTGCAGAGGAACAGAAAACATATTGAGGTATTTCAGACAAAATACTTTTTTTATTTCTTTCATAAAATTTATTCTCCTTAATAGCAATGAGAACAGGGGTGTACGACTGTAAAAGCCTTATCCCCCTGTCCCTGATTTGTGCCTAAAGAATTACTGAAGCTGTGCCAGACGCTCTTTCACCTGTTCCATCATGTTGGTATAGCGTTCTAATTTTTCACGCTCCTCCTGCACCTTGCTCTCCGGCGCTTTGCTGATAAAACGCTCATTATTCAGCATACCGTTTACACGTGCAAGCTCTTTTTCCAGTTTTTCTTCTTCTTTCTTCAATCTCCCAATTTCTTTTTCAATGTCTACCAGTTCTGCAAACGGCATATAAATTACTGCGTTGCCGATTACCGCTGATACTGCATCTTCTGCAATTCCCTCTTTGTCAGCCTGTACGAAAACTTCGCTTGCATAGCCAAGTGTAGCAAAGAAAACTTTTCCGCTTTCAAATATTTCTCTGACTGCTGCTTCCTCAGAAACAACGAATACCTTTGCTTTTTTGCTTGGCGGAACGTTCATACCTGTACGAACATTACGAATTCCTCTTACGGCTTCCTTAATTGTTTCCACAGCTTCTTCATCTGCTGCAAAATTCCATTCTTCTGTAAACTCCGGCCATGCAGAAATCATAATAGACTCCTCTTCCGGACAAAGTGTACAATAAATTTCTTCTGTAATAAACGGCATATATGGATGAAGAAGCTTTAATGCGTTGCTTAAAACAGTCTTCAATGTCCAAAGCGCGGCTGCCTTTGTGGTATCCTCGTCATTGTAAAGACGTGGTTTTACCATTTCGATATACCAGTCACAGAATTCTTCCCAGATGAAGTCGTATACCTTCTGAACTGCAATTCCCAGCTCGTATTTATCCAGATTCTCTGTTACCTCTTTTGCCAATGTGTTTACTTTGGATAAAATCCATTTATCTGCACCTGTCAATGTCTGTAAATCAATATTTTTCGGAATGTCTGCTTTTTCCAAGTTCATCATAATAAATCTGGAAGCATTCCATACCTTATTGGCAAAGTTTCTGCTCGCCTCTATACGTTCCCAGTAGAAACGCATATCATTTCCCGGTGCATTACCTGTCATCAAAGTAAGACGCAGCGCATCTGCTCCGTATTTATCAATAACCTCCAGCGGGTCAATACCGTTTCCAAGAGATTTACTCATCTTGCGTCCTTGAGAGTCTCTTACCAGACCGTGAATTAAAACATGATGGAACGGTGTCTTGCCTGTCTGTTCCAGACCTGAGAATACCATACGAATTACCCAGAAGAAAATAATATCATATCCTGTTACCAGAACGTCTGTTGGATAGAAATATTCCATTTCCTCTGTTTTTTCCGGCCAGCCTAATGTTGAGAATGGCCAAAGTGCTGAAGAGAACCATGTATCCAGTGTATCCTCATCCTGATGGAGATGTGTGCATCCGCATTTCGGACATTTCTCCGGCATTTCTCTTGCAACTACGGTTTCCCCACATTCATCACAGTAGTATGCAGGAATTCTGTGTCCCCACCATAACTGACGGGAAATACACCAGTCTCTGATATTTTCCAGCCAGTGCATATATGTCTTGTCAAAACGTTCCGGAACAAACTGTAATTCTCCGTTTTTCAGAGTTTCAATAGCAGCTTCTCCCATTTCCTTCATTCTTACAAACCACTGTGGCTTAATCATCGGCTCTACTGTTGTCTTACAACGGTCATGTGTACCAACACTATGAGAATGAGGAACTACTTTTACTAAAAGTCCCTGTGCTTCCAAATCAGCTACCATAGCTTTTCTGGCTTCATAGCGGTCCATACCTGCATATTTTCCGCCCAGCTCATTGATAGTTGCATCATCATTCATAATGTTGATTTCTTCTAAGTTATGACGTTTTCCGACTTCAAAGTCGTTCGGGTCATGAGCCGGTGTGATTTTTACACATCCTGTTCCAAATTCTTTGTCAACATATTCATCTGCGATTACAGGAATTTCTCTGTCTGTCAGAGGCAGCTTCAGCATTTTTCCAACCAGATGTTTGTATCTTTCATCTTCCGGATTTACTGCAACTGCAGTATCGCCTAATAAGGTTTCCGGTCTTGTTGTAGCAATTTCTACGAACTGACCTTCTTCTCCTGCTACCGGATAATTGATATGCCAGAAAAATCCGTCCTGATCCTCATGCTCTACCTCTGCGTCAGAAATAGAAGTCTGACATACAGGACACCAGTTAATAATTCTGGAGCCTTTATAAATATATCCTTTTTCATATAATTTAATGAAAACTTCCTGTACTGCTTTAGAACAGCCCTCGTCCATAGTAAAACGTTCTCTGTCCCAGTCAGCAGAAGCGCCCAGCTTTTTCAGCTGATTGATAATCTTTCCGCCGTATTCTTCTTTCCATTCCCAAGCATGTTTTAAGAATTCTTCTCTGCCGATTTCATTCTTATCAATGCCCTGTTCTTTTAATTTTTCAATAACCTTTACTTCCGTAGCAATGGCTGCATGGTCTGTTCCCGGCTGCCAGAGTGCTTCATATCCCTGCATTCTCTTAAAACGGATAAGAATATCCTGCATGGTTTCATCCAATGCGTGTCCCATGTGAAGCTGTCCTGTAACATTTGGCGGCGGCATAACAATGGTAAATGGTTTTTTGTCTCTGTTTACCTCTGCATGAAAATATTTGTTATCCAGCCATTTTTGATAAATACGATCCTCTAATCCTTTCGGATCATAAGTCTTTGCAAGTTCCTTGCTCATGGTTTCCTCCTCTTGGGTTATAAAGGGTAAAAAAATACCCCTCATAACCATTTCTTCTATAAAATAGTTACAAAGGGCGATTATTCATCGCGGTACCACCTTTATTTATCACTCAAAAGTCCTTTAACGCTGACGATGCGTGAAAGCCTACCAAAGTTTCCTCATTCAGCCTCCCGGTTCAAAAGCTACCTTCCATCCATTTCCCTTGAGCTGCCTTCCAGCCGCTGAGCTGCTCTCTCTGTAAGTTTCCTGAATGTACTCCTCTTTCTCACTACCTTTACTTGCATTTTATCATAAGCATAAACCCCTGATTTGTCAAGACAGGAAATTCTAAAAACTTTCTAATCAATATTAAAACTGTTCTTTCCCATCTGTTTGTGTTACAATTTTTATAATGTAAGGGTTGTGGAAAAACAAAGCTCGGAACAATCCAGCAAACCAGCAAGCATATTTTAATTTCACCACAGGAGGTGCTCTATGCCAAAATTTTCAAAGCTTTTTAAAGGATTGGGGATTGTTGTCCTCATTATCCTCATCCTCTTAGTCTGTGCGGTTCTATGGCTTACCATTCGGGAATATCGACCGGAAAAAGAAGAAGCTCTAAAAGTGCCAAAAAATACCCGTACACTGTTTTTAGATGACTCTCTGCGTATTATGACTTACAACATCGGATATGCAGGACTTGATAAAAGCGAAGATTTCTTCATGGACGGCGGTTCCGAAGTACAGCCGGATAAGAAAGAACAAGTAGAAGCAAACTTAAAATGTATTGAAAAGGTGCTTACGGAAAATCCTGCTGATGTTTACTTCCTTCAGGAAGTTGACAAAGACTCTAAACGTTCTTTTCATATTGATGAAACAGAATATTTAAAAAACTCCTTAAACATGGAAGGCATTTTCGCCTATAATTTTAAATGCGATTTTGTCCCTTATCCCCTTCCACCTATTGGAAAAGTAAACAGCGGTATCTTCACCATGACAGATTTAAAAGTAAACAGCGCTGCCCGCCTTGCACTTCCTGAGTCTTTCTCATGGCCTGTAAAAACCTGTAACTTAAAACGCTGTATGCAGGAAACACGCATTCCGCTGGAAGGTACTGACGCAGAGCTGGTATTGATTAACTTCCATTTAGAGGCTTATGATGACGGTGACGGAAAAATTGCCCAAAGTAAAATGCTGGCTGAAAAGCTCTCCAAAGAATATGAAGCAGGAAACTACGTCATTGCAGGAGGCGATTTTAATCAGACTTTTGAAGGAATGGACAAATATCCCATTACCAACACAGAAAACTGGGTTCCCGGAATTATCGGTCAGGATACTCTTCCTGAACATTTTTCTTTTGCAGTTGATGATACTTATCCAACCTGCCGACTTTTAAATGCGCCTTATACCGGTTCTTATGAAACCTCACAGGTCTATGTCATTGACGGCTTTATTGTGTCGGATAATATAACGGTTTCTGATATTTCCGTCATCAACACGGACTTTGAATACACGGACCATCAGCCGGTGCAGATGGAAATTTCTTTAAAATAAATTTAATAGAGCTATTGCTTTAAGCACTATTTAGAAATATTGATGCACTTTTAGCGAATTTGTCGAGCACGCTTTGAGATTACAAGCTCAAAGCAAGCGCAGACTGAGCACAAAATGTATCAATATTTCCAGATATGTATCTAATGCAATAGCTCCGCTTTTTAAATTCCATTTCTGTTTTCTCTTTTATGCAAATAGCAAATTACAATCAGCGAAAGAAGCATCACCAGCATCCATACGCCCATCTCCGCTTTATCACCGGTCTTGACATCTTTCCTTTTGTGAGGTTCTTCGGTTCTTTTTGTGTAAGTATTGGTAATTGTGTAAGTATTCTCCGTATTTTCTACGGACATTTCGTATTCTTCCGGAATTTGAAGTTCTGTTACTCGATACACCGCATCTTTGTTAAGTTGTTTCCACTCATATGACCAGTTATTCTTACTTGACAATTCTACCTGTTCCTTCAGTTCATTGTCTTCATACAATCCTACTAAAATTTTTTCCGGTCTTTTTCCTGCCTTGTTATTATTATCTTTCCATATTTTTACAACTGACATTTCCTGTTGCTCATCTGGATATCGTACATCATTTTGGGGCTCCAGCTTTACATTCCATATCTGTATTCCTTGTTCTTCTCTCATTGGAATTTGTATCAGAACAGATGCCTGCTCTATTTCATAAGAAACATTCTCATTTCCTGTGCAGCGTAAAAGATAAATCCCCTCTTCTAATTCTGAAAAAACAACTCTTCCGTCCTCTCCCGTGGTCTTTTTTTCATATTCTTTCATATGACTGTTTTTGATATTTTCTTCAAGAAATGCTGCTGTTTCCTGATTTGTATGTTCCTTCATCAACTTGGTGATATCCTCACCTAGTCCCGCAAACACCTTTTCATATATAGGTAAGCTGTAATCTCCGTTTAAAAATTCTGCTATTTTATACAAGGATAATTCAATACCCGGCAATTTTTCTCCTGTTACCGGGTTCTTTTCGATTACTTCTATTTCTGCTTTTCCTTTTGCATTTATATTCAAAGGAAACAGAAAGAAAAGGCAGCACAGTCCCAGCAATATACCTGCATATTTCTGTATCGTTTTCTTTTTGCTTCTTTTTTCTCTCATTGGTTTCCTCCTTTTTTCTTTTTTCTCTTTACGAAAATTGCACATACAATACCTGTTCCTACACATCCCAGAGCAACATATACCCACAGCCAGTCTTCTTTTTGCTGCTGCATAAGCGAAGCTTTCTCTGTCGTGAAATCATAAGGAATTCTCTTTGCCTGAACAAGCAGACGATGTGTATTAATCCCATATGGAGTACAGGTCAGTAACGTAATTTCGTCTTCCCCTTCCTGAATTTTCAGCTGTTCTGCATCAGAAGGAAGTACAACTTCAAGCTGTTCTACCTGATAAGCAAGGCTCTGATTAAGAACATGAATAAAGATTACATCTCCTTCTTTCAGCTGATCAATATCGGTAAACAATTTTTTAGACGGCAATCCGCTATGTCCTACAAGCACAGAATGTGTTGACTCTCCTCCTACCGGAAGAGAACTGTATTCAGCCACCCCTATTCCTTTATTCATTACCTCCTCAGATATTCCAAAATATATCGGACAATAGATATCAAGGCTCTCAATCTCAATGTATCCCAACATTTTCCCTTCTTCAGACATTTCTGATATTCCTTCCGCTGATGGTATCCCCAGTCCTGTCTCATTCTGCTGTTTTGCCAAAATTCTGTTATAATTCTGTGCTCTTTCGATTTCTGCCTTCATTTCTTCTATATCTTTCTGTCCTACAACATCTCTATACTCTGTAATCGTCTGATATGCAAATTGACGATTGATAAAATCCGAAAAGCTCGGATAGGCGATTAATCCTATTCCTATCAATAAAATAGCTAAAAATATAATCAAACATACTTTATTTTTCATTTTAATCTCTCTGAAATTTTCTATAAGAATAGCCTGCCAGAAACCGGCAGACCATTCTTTCCTTGTTGTTACATACCTCTTTTTAATTTTCTATGATTTTTCCATCCATATCCGGCTAACAGCACAACTGCTATTCCAACCAGCACAATTCCGATAGAAATAATTCCTTTAGCGCCTGTTCCACCTGCTCCCGGAAGAGAAATTCCTTTGTGGTTTTTAATTTTTACCTGAAACAGTACATTTCCGTCTTTCATTGTAACATCTGTTTCCTTGGTTGCTGCACTGTTTCCGTTTGTAATTTCAATTTCTGCCGCTCCGGTATATTCTGCACCATCTTGTTTCACCGGGGTAATTGTAACTTCTACCGGTTCTCCCAGCAGACTATAGCCTTTCGGCGCCTGTACTTCATAAATTTTATATGTGCCCTCTTTCAGCCCTGTAAAATAGACCATACCGTTCTCTGTTGTAACCGCATTTCCTTTCAATACGATTACTTTTCCGTCTGCATCATAAGTATATTTTCCGACCTCCTGTTCCACTTCATCCTTTACTTGAAATACTGCGCCCGCAAGGTCATTCATAATATTTTCACTATCTACTTTATGTACACCAAATCCCCATGTATAAGTTGTCACCTTATCATTCAATGTTTTAAAGCTGTCCTGAATATCCGGATTATTTGTGTACTCCAGAACAACGGTATTGGGGTTTCCTTCTCCTTCTGATGTATGTACGATTGCATTCTCATTCAGCTTTGCAGCATAACTCAGTTTAATTCCCTCATCTATGTATCCTTTGATTTTATCATATTTAAAATCAAATATCAGTTTTGTTGTTCCGTCACTTTCTTTTTTCATCTGAAAAATATAGTCTTTATCCTGCTCTAAGTTATATTGCCCCGCAGTAACGAAAAGCATCTGTTCTGTATCAAAAGTAAGTCCCTTACTAAGTGTATCTGTAATCTGATATTTAATATTAACCGCATTTTCTTCGTATACCGGAATTCCGGCTGTAACCTCATACTGTATCTTTTCTCCGATTGCGGCAGTTGATGTGTTTACCTTTTTGGTACCACTTTTTCCATCATATACAACAATGCTTTTATCTAAATCTGCCTCACTGTCTTTAGGAAGAAGTAAAACCTCATAATTCCATACACCATCTTTTTCCTGTGGTACAGATGCAAGCATTGCTGTGGACGCAACTACTGCCCCCTGAGATTTTGATGCCGTTTCAAGAATAAGATAATAACCAAGTGAAACTTCCTTTTTCACACCGCTTTCTAATTGTATTCCGGAAATTTGTCTATCTGTTACAAATTTATGTAATTGTGCTGCAAATGTCTTTATTTCCTGCGCAGAACCAAGCTTTGGTATGTCTTCCACCTTGTAGCTTCCATACACTTCTTGTCCAAAGAAATCAGCAAATTCAGCAGATGCTGTATATACATAGGCATCTCCGCTCTGTTTTGCATCCAATACACTATATGCAGTAAATCCTGACCCTTCTTTTGTTACCGTAATTGTTCCTTCTGTCGGGGCACCTTCTCCAATGGATGGCGCTGCAAAAACAGTTAATGACATTAACATTACCATAATGCACACTAAAAGCATTGCTCCTATTCTTTTACTCCATGTTCTTTTTCTTTCCATATCGTTTCTCCTTTTGATAATAAATTATATAGAGAACTGCTGATGCCAATACAGCACTTGCTCCTGCCCGGTAAAAAATTGTTCTTCCTTGACCGCCTGCCTGCGGCAGTACAATCGTCTCAGCTTTTTCATTCTCAATTTCTATTACATACTTTCCATTCGTTTCTCGAATTTCTTCCTTTGCTCCGGAAACCCCCTGTTTCTCTACCGTAAATGTAAGCGGTTCTTCCAGTTTTATAAACCCTTCCGGCGCTTGTACCTCTGTCAGCCTATAATTTCCGCAGGGCAGTATTATTTCAGATAATCCTGCTTCATCTGTTTCTACTTCACGTATAAACAAAATTTCCTGATTACTTCCCAGTGCTTCCAGCTTAAATCGTGCCCCTTTTAACACTTCTCCGTTTGCTTTATTTTTCTTGATAATTTGAAGCGTGTGCTTTAAAATGGTATTTTTAATTTCAAGAGTTTCCTGATTTATTTGCGAATGATAGCTTTCCGGAACATTCATTTCCTCTACTGTATAAATGATTTCTTTGCCCTTCTCATACTTGGGAAGCTTATCCCACACGTATTTCCAGCCGTTTCCACTATCCAAACGAACGGTTTCCTTTACCACTCCGTCTGCCTTTAACTGTACTTCAATATAGGTCGGACGTTTTTTTGCCAAATCATTGTCATCCTCCCATATTTTAGTGACCTCTTTGGCTATCAATTTGGGGGCATGCCTATTTATAATAAGACACTCCCCATTTTCTTCTCGATAGGACGGTATATAACCGAACGGAATTTCTATTTCTTCTGCTTCATACTGTATCTTTTTTCCATTTTCGGACTCCGGCAGATTATTCCATACATATTTCCAGCTATTTGATACATTCAACGGAAACGCTTCTCCGTATGGAACTCCGTCAGCTTTTAACTGTACCAGCATCTGCTGCGGACGTATCCCATCCTGATTTTCAGAGTCATCCCATTGTTTTACAACCGTGTAAGATACCTTCGCTTCCTCTTGAAACTTGAAAGAAATCTCTCCGTAATGTTTCTTTATTTCCGTTCCCACCATATCCTGATATCTGGTGTCATCTGTTCTCAGATAAAATACCTCATGTGTATCGTATTGATATTCCAAAGAAAAGTCTTCCGATTTTTGCATTCCTGTATAAGTGAAATAGATTTCATCCTGTACAGACAATCTCTGCTCTTTCGTAATTTCTGTATCTGTTTTTGCATCATAGACCTTCATATCACCGGGAAGATTGGTAAACCAAAATGTTCCTGTGAAATCTCCCTCTACCCTGACCTTCTCTGTTCTATAACTTCCGTCAGGTTGCTGTCTTGCATTCAATTTTTCTTTCATTTGAACGCTTCCCAAATTCCTGATTTTATTAAAATAAGGACTCTCCGGGTTCTGTCCATAATACTGAAGGTCATATTCATATTTGTAATCCTTCAGCCAATCTGTCCTATCCCCTTTTACAACTGCCCATACAGCCGACTGCACCGCATCAATCGCAGGATATTCTCCAATCCCCCAATATTCCATCAACCCGGTAGCATTTGCAGGATATCCAAGGTAAAGGATTGTTGCCACCATTTCTTTTGTTACCGGAGGGTGCGGTTCTTCTGCCTCAGGAGAAAAATAGTCGTATCTTCTATATCCTGATGTTCCCTCCATCGATGGCTGCAATCGCTCATGATGATAACAATAAACGGTAATCGGAACCCCATCTTTATAATAAAAGAAATGTCCATTGTGATTAGGGTCATTATAAACTGTAATTGTATCATCCTGCGATACAGTATCCGCTTTTTCTGCTCTTACCTCCAATGCTGTCGATAAAAAAAACATTACCAATATTGTTAGTACAATCCGAAAAAAACCAGATACCGTTCTTTTTCTTTTCTCTTTCATGACTTCCTTATTTTCTCACCTCACATACTCTTTTTTTCGGTTCTATCATACTTATTTTTTCGGTTTACAGGTGCTTTTTGTTGTGAATATCCTTGTTTTTTGTTGCAAAAATGCCATCTGACCTATCCTTGCGAACCGTCAGATGGCATCTGTAAGTTATATTCTTTTAAATCTGCTCCAATATAAATCTTGAATATTCTTTTCTGATTTGCTCCAAATACTTTTCTCCTACCGGAATACATGTATGGTCCATACAAACAATTTGTTTTGCCTCAATAGAATGAATATATCTTAAATTAACAAGATACGAACGATGAACTCTGACAAAATTTTTATCTTTCAAAGCTTTTTCCAACTTATCCATTGTCAGATAAAATTCCTCCTGTCTGTTTTCTTTACAAAACATACAGACAACTCTATTTCGAATTTCAAAGTAAATGATTTCCTGCGTCTCAATTCTTTTAACAATATGTCCTACCTTGTAGTAAAAACACTCTTGTTGCTTCTTTTCTGCCAAATCAACTGCTTTCAATAAAATTCTTTGAATCGTTTCTTCCGTTGCCTCATCCTTTATCAAGTAATGCAAAGGCATTACATCAAATGCTTCAAATACATGTTCTTTACTGGAGGTAAAAAACACAATCTGGGCATTCGCCCCCCATTCCCTAAGCTTTTGCGCTGCCTCAATACCTGTAATTCCGGGCATCAGTACATCTACAAAAAATATATCAACCCCTTCTGCTTCTCCATCCAAATCAAAAACCATACCGGTTCCTGAAGAAAATTCTATCAATTCCATTTTGATATGATGCCGTTCTCCAATTCTGTAAAGCTTATTCTTTAAAGCTCTTCGAAATTCTTCATCATCATCGCACAAACACACTTTATACATTCTTTTCCTCCCAGTTAAACACCAAACAGCACAAAAGATACTTCAAATTCCTCCTCTTTCTTTTCAAAAGAAACCGTTCCGCCATACTTTTCTGCCGTTTTTCTTATATTTTTTACTCCTATACCATGAATTTCAGTATTTTTCTTTGTTGTTTTCAAATTTTCATCTATCAAGACTTTTTTATTAATTGTATTGGTAAATTTACAAATCAACATATCTGTTTTAGAAATCATTTTAATTTGGATTTTTTTCTCTTCTCCTTGCGGAATTTTATTGCCAAATCTGTTTCTTTCCTTTCCAGTAATCGATTTAATATTTCCAAATGATTTTTCAAATCATGGCGAAATCCCTTCAAATCCTGATTTCGTTTCTCAAGTTCTTTATAATGATTTATCTGATTTTCCAACTGCATTTTCAGATAAATGCTTTGATATCCCTCTTTTATCGAACCAAACCACTGACGAATAAGTATATATGTAATATACACTTCGCATAAAATCACTCCGATTTCTATAAAATTGAACGGTGCAATAGGAAGCCATACATCATAAAGGACAATCTCCAAGCCCGACATGAAAAGCATAATCCCCAGAATAACTATACAAATATTAAGGCTGGTGTCTTTTTTCCTGTTTTTCAGAACTATCATAAAATCAATCAAAAATGTTATAAGAAATACGCCTAAAAATATATCTTGAACTTCATAAAGAGTAAACCATCCTATCAGTTGTCCTGTAAGAAAAACCAATGCCAATATTAAATGAAACCATTGAAAAAAATGCAAAATTTTTTCATGATGTAGGTTAAATCCCACCTGTAAATAACGATTTAATAAAACCGGAAATAAATATAAAACACTAAACTCTATAAAATAACACACCGCATAATTATTAAAAAGAAATATCTGATATTGAGACTGACAAAAAATCCAGAGTCCGACAAAGACAAGTAAAAGCGCCACATAATACCCATGGAATTCTGCTTCCAGTTTCTTTAGCTTTGCATTCATAACCAGTACAAATATTGCCAGCAAAAACAAAGAGAGCGCTATACTAAATGCTCCTATACTATCCAAAAATACATCTGCAATCAATTCTCCCTTGGAGCCAATCCAAACACCCCCAATTCTTCCCGACAAATTTGTATACGAAGATATAAATTCTATCTTTATAGTCTTTTCGGCATAATCTTGTGGAAGTTTAATAAAAATCCAGGAAGCCCCTCCTGTTTTTCCATGATTAATCTTCCTCATACTCTCAAATGTATCAATTTTTTCTCCATCCAAATACACCCTGATTTCCTGTTGCGAAGAACCTAAACGAAGATATCCGTCCGAAAAATTCGTTTCCGGAAGCCTATTTTCAATAGTAATTAAATTCTCTGCTGTATTTTCTTTTGTAGAATAGGGTAAATCTATAATTTTCTTTTCTTTTTTCCCTTCAATAGTCAAAATCCAATTCTCCGACAACTCGCATGATGCTCGAATTGACTTTATTGGCGGATAATCATACTGCTGAGCCAGAATTAAAAAGACAGCGCTAATAATCGCAATCACAAAAAATATTCCTATTTTAACATAATTTTTCCACAATTTTTTCGACATTAATTTTCCTCACATTTCCCACAAACCACTCAAAGATTTTCAATAACTTCATTTTTCTACATTCCCCTCCCTATCATTCTGCTCTCTACTTTTTATTATTTTCTTATTATACAAAAGCAAAGTTTCCCGGACAAGAGTAAGAATGTTATGACAGAATTTCTATCACGTAAAAAGACTGCATATCTCTCGATACACAGTCCTATAAAAATATGAAATATTGTTTCCTGATGAAGTGCCCTGACTTTAGTCACGAATTATTCTGTTCCTGCGGAGGATGCGCCGTTTTGTCTGTTGCGGGAAAACAAAACTTTGTAAAACAGGAGTTCAGAAGCAGGACACCTCACCTGCCATTTAATCAACGCATAATTCTATAAGTTCAGGTTCTTACCTTTCGGCATTCCATAAAAAAATCCACCTTCATCATGAAAGTGGAATCATCTACTGTAACTCACAGTATGAGGGATTCAAACTTTGCACGGAAGTTTTCACCTTACTGCTATTAAGCAGGTTTCCTGACTCATGGTTCATTGCTTTGCTTCTCCTTCTCGTATCAAAATACAATGGATTATTGAAGCATTGCTCCCCAAATACAGTGACCGGATCGCTCAGGATTCTCACCTGATTCCCTTTTCACCGGCGTTGTGCGGTCAACGCAGATGCACTTAATAGGTTTATGGAATTATACAACACAATAATACCATTCCATATACCCACAGTCAAGCATTTTTCTTTCTCTCATTTTCCCGTTTTCGCTTTGTCATAAGTCCGCCTATACGCCCGGTTTCTTTTGCTGACAGACTTTTCCATCCACTGTCTAAAACCTTATCTAAAAGTCCTAATTCCTCTGCGATTTCATATTTTACTTTCTCTTCTTCCGGAATATTATTCAAATCAATTTTTTCTTCTTTTTTCTTTGCCATAAAAAAGCCACACTCCTTTCTTCTTTGGAGTATGGCCTTAATTTACAGTTTTATACAAAGAAACCTGCTTTTATTTTGGAATTACGATTGCTGCAATGATATAAGCGATAATTCCTGTTCCAAATCCCATGCAGGTAAGAATAATCCATGCAAGGCGGATTAAAGTAGGGTCAATATTAAAATATTCTGCAATACCTCCGCAAACACCTGCTAACATATAATTGGTTGATGAACGATACAATCTTTTATCTGACATAATAATCTCTCCTTTTATTGATTTTCAAAATTAACAGCTACACTTCCTGAGCTACTTTCAATATCTATCTTTTTCAAACTTCCTGCAGTACCATACCTGGCATTTGTAGTTCCCGCATGTTCCTCTCCGTTTAATACAAGATGTCCACTGGTGCATTTTGCCCACACTGCATAATCATCTAAACGTCCTGTCTGTGTAACAGACAAATCTCCGGATGCCATTTCAATGTCTGTTTCCTGTGCGTCTAAAAGCTCAATCTCCATATTCCCTGACATCAAAGATAAATCACATTCTCTTACGGAAAGCTTTCCGGTACTTAAAAATTGCCCTGACTCTAAATGAACATCAAGGGATGAAAACACTTTACTTTCAGGAACTTCAATGATAACGTCTTTCATTGCCCCATAATCATTATATTCTCTTTCTAATGTAAGTTCTCGGTCTTCTGTATCCAGTTCTAAAAAGTCCTGATCTGTCAGCCCGGAAATTCTGATTTCTTCTTCCTGAATAGTGCGAATTTCCACCATCCCTGAATACATTTCTATATCTATACTGTCTATTTCAGAAGGAAGAAATGCACGCTGTTCAATATTTCCATATTCCAAATCATCTAAGTCACCGAGATTGTGGTGATAATCATTAAAATCATCATCTCTGTCCCACCATGGCCCTTCATGATTCCGGCATGCTCTTCTAAGAACATGATACAAGCGGCTGTTTGTAAAATTACCGGTAATTGCCTGAACAGAACCACCAAATACCAATCCTGCACCGGCAAGGCATCCGCCTACAACCCCTGTAATGAGAATAACAATCAATGCAATTTTCGTAAATTTTTTCATTCTCTTTCACCTCCTGAAATTCCTCTGTGTAAAACTCTCTGTATAAAATCGATTACCCAGCGGAAACAAATCGGGAAAACCTTAACTGCCAGCCATAAAAATCCCAGCAAAAGTAATAAGCCAATACAAATCATCAAAAGTCCGACTCCTGCAACCAAACATACTGTAGGAATGGCAGGAAACTGAGTGATTGCTACGCCTAAAGAAATAATACCGCCCATTAAAAGACCGATACAACCAAAGAATAATGCTGCTGCCACACCAATAGCTGCCCCTACAATTGCTACCAGAATACCTAATGCTGCAACTGCCAGTGCACCCCAAAACGGTACTGTTATAATTGCCAACAGTAAAATCAATGCCCATGACAAGCTGCTTCTTTTGGGTTTCTGTGTCATTCTTTCACTCTGTACATCCGGCATATTTTTTTCTTCAAAGCGTTCATCGGTATATCCTGTCTCCCGATATTCCCCATACTCACTACTATTTTCATTTAAGTCGGCTTTAATGGTTGCCGCAACTTTTCCCGGACTTCCCAGCTCCTGAATAACAGTTGCTTCATTTTCCTCTCCGGCATCATCAAAATAGTTTTCATAAAACTCCAATGCCTCTTTTCTCTCCTGTTCCGATATGTCCCACAACAGTCGTTCCAACTGCTCTAAAAATTCCTTTCTTCTCATCATTTTCCTATTCCTCCCTCAAACAACGTACTTATCTTGGTTGAGTAGCTTCTCCATTCTGCACGATACAAATCCAACTGTACCTTTCCTTTTTCTGTTACTTTATAATATCGCCTGTTTCTGCCACCATATTCTTTATCATAAGTTTCCAAACATTCATCCTTTTGAAGTCTGCGAAGCACGGGATAAAGGGTAGACTCAGAAACCTCCAGAACTTGACGTACATCCTGTGTGATTTTATATCCGTAAGTTCCTTCGCTCTCATTGGACACAACCGCCAGTACAATAGCATCTAAGAGGGCAGCGCCTGTATTAAAAACCATAACTTCACCTCATTTCTATTGCTATAATATTGTTTTATACGCAATACTATTTTATATTCAATACTATATGTCATATAATATTATTTTGTCAATGATATTTTATAAAAGAAATTCGAAAGAATTTTTAAAGGAAAAAACTGAGGGACTGCACTGTTAAGCACAATCCCTCTTTATACACGCACTTATTTAATTTATAGCAAACTTTATTTTTTCTTTAAATGAATTTCAAAAGACACATCATCTCCGATTACTTTAGGCAGCAAAATCCCGCCTGTCATAAGCGCCTTTCCTGTATATGTTTCTCCTGTACCGAGAACTTCATACATTCCCTCTTCCAACCCTGCAAGTCGTATTCTGATGCGTAAAGTATTTGGTTTTGCACGAAATACCACGCCCTGTACCAATACTTCCTTCCTATCTTGGGATACAAATTCCCATACAGCCATATTTTCTTTATGTGGATTACTTAAACGATAATACAAACCATTGTGAATAAGAGGCTGATACTCCTTATAAGTCCTTATCTGCTTGGCAACCTCTCGTTTTTCTTCCTCACTTAAAGTATTTAAGTCCAGTTCATATCCAAAGCTGCCCGCCATGGCCACCGTACCTCTTGTCTCAATGGAAGTGCTTCTTCCTGTCTGATGATTAGGTACTGCTGAAACATGAGAACCTACTGCTGAAACAGGATAGAAAAAACTGGTTCCGTACTGAATAAAAGTTCTCTCATGAGCATCCGTATCATCACTGCACCAAATCTGCGGACAGTAATATAACATACCCGCATCAAATCTGCCACCTCCACCGCTGCATCCCTCAAATAGAATATGAGGAAATTCTCCGGTAAGACGTTCCAATAATTGATACAATCCCAAAATATATCTGTGAGGCATTTCCTTCTGTCCTTCTTTTGACAAAGTCTTACTGTACCAGTCGCAAACACTTCTATTCATATCCCATTTCACATATTCAATATGATTTTCCCGTAAAATTTTGCTGATTACCTCATACAAATACTCTGTCACTTCCGGATTTGCCATATCCAAAACAAGCTGATATCTGCTGCGTGAAGGATTTCTTCCCGGAATACGAATTGCCCAGTCAGGATGTGTTCGATATAATTCACTGTCTTCTGAAACCATTTCCGGCTCAAACCACAAACCGAATTTCATACCCATATCATTAATTTTCTTTACTAGTGTATTTAACCCGCCTCTAAGCTTTTCTTCGTTGACAAACCAGTCACCCAGACCAGAAGTATCACTGTTTCGTTTTCCAAACCATCCGTCATCCAAAACCATCATATCAATGCCCAGTTCCGCTGCCTGTCTTGCAATTTTCTCTATTTTTTCTTCATTAAAATCAAAGTAGGTAGCTTCCCAGTTATTAATTAAGACAGGACGGCTGGACAGCTTATATTGTCCTCTACATACATGGTTACGAATAATATGGTGGAAGCGCTGGGAAAGTTCTCCCATACCCTCATCAGAACAGGACAAAATAACCTCCGGCGCATAAAAGCTCTCTCCCTCTTTTAATGTCCATGCAAAATTATCCTCATTTATTCCCATCACCGCACGAACCTGATCCAGTTCATCCAACTGTATCTGTGTCTGGAAACTTCCACTGTACATCAAAGCCATTCCCATACAAAACCCTGTTGTCTCTGTACATCCCCTTTCACATAAAAGGGCTGTAGGGTTCTGCTGATGACTGGAATTTCCTCTGGTACTGCTACTCTCCTGAATACCGTGAATAAGTGGAACTCGCTCTGCCTGACGCTCCATATTGTGTCTGCCATGAAAATGAACCCATTCCCAATCTCCATAAGGAATATCCATAGCAAAACTATGCACTTTATTCAACACGATAGGTGTTTTTCCCTGATTTTTCACAATTACACTTCTGGTAATTACATCTGCATCAGAAATCACTCCATATAGTAAAATAACCTGCGTCTCTGTAACTGTATCTTTTAAAGTAATTTCCAAGGTCTCTGCCTGGTTTTCTTTTGCATAAACTGCAGGTAAGCCCGGTATTTTGTATTTTCCTTTTTTTATTTTATAACTTTGAAAACGTAAATCAAGAGCTGTACTTCCATCTGCATGAGTTACTGAAACAGCAGGCACACGGAAATCCCCAACACCCTCGGCTCCGTATTCCAAAGGTCTTGTATTTAAAGAATATTTACGATTGTCTCCTGCTTCGTAAATATTCCCTGAAAATCCTACATCTGGATAATCCAGTAAATAATCCATACAACAATCTGTTTTTGCTCCGTACCATAAATGATTTAATACCCCAAATTCATCCACCTTCATTTGATAAAGAGTATTGGCTGTTTCCAAAGAAAAAACATTATTTTCTGCTTTAATTGCCATATTTTCATTTCCTCCTAATGATTTTTTCATGCACCGATTTTATGAAAATATTATAACATACCAATTTGCAACTTATAAATATCTCAATTTTGCTCTTTTATACCATAATGCTTGATTTTATGATATAATAATATATTATAACGTATTTTGATATATTAAAAGGAGCTCTATATGGGAAACGTTTTCTTCAATATTTTTCCAAATGAAAATTTCATAGATTTAGGTATGTTCCAATGCGGACGAGAAGCCTGTACTCCCTGTCATTCCTTTGGTCCGGTTACCAGAAATCACTATTTATTTCATTATGTTCTTTCCGGAACAGGAACTCTTATGGCTGATGATGCAAAAGGAATAACACAGACTTATTCTGTAAGAAGTGGACAGGGATTTCTTATTTTCCCTGAACAGATTACAACCTATTATGCAGACCAACATTCTCCCTGGGAATATTCATGGATTGAATTTGATGGTTTGAGAGTAAAAGAAGCCCTTTCACTTACTGATTTTTCTCTCAATCACCCAATATATCACCCACATTCCAAAGATTTACAGGAACAGATGGTAAAAGAAATGAATTATATTATTTCCCATCCGAAAGAATCTTCCTTTCATCTTTTAGGACATCTCTACCTGTTTTTTGATTATTTTATTCAGTCTGCAAAATCCACGCGACTGACACAAAGCAGTAAAATGAGTGATTATTATATACAAGAAGCTATTCACTATATGGAGCAAAACTTTCAGAATGATATTTCCATAGAAGAAATAGCTGCAGTTTGTGGCATTAACCGCAGCTATCTAGGTAAGATTTTTCGAAATTCTATTGGACGTTCCCCACAAGAATTTTTAATGAATTATCGAATGGTAAAAGCCACTGAACTGCTGAAATTGACCACACTTTCCATTGCAGATATCGGAACTGCTGTGGGATATGGCAATCCCCTTCACTTCTCCCGTGCGTTTAAAAATATTTATGGAGTTTCACCCAGAGAGTGGCGAAATGAGCACAAATAACCATGCATATTTTTTCTAAAACAACATATACTTGAAAAGCCTGTCAGTATTTTTATTCCATTAGAACAGCTTAAACTCAGGCGAATATACTGACAGTGCTTTCCCAAGTCCCGATGAATAAATATAGATTTCTTTTACCTCTTTATCGGTAATCATTTCCAGAGCCTTTTTATAATACTGCATCTGCACGATATATTTTTCTACCAGCTCTTTTTCCTGTCCTTTTTGAACTTTATCTGTCTTATAGTCTACCAAAACCAGCCCGTCTTCTTTCTCAAAATAGGCATCTATAATTCCCTGTACAAGAATTTCTTCTTCCGTTTTATACTCTTCTCTAATCTGGTTTGCAGGCATGGCAATCACAAAAGGCTGTTCTCTATATAACTGCCCTCTCTGATATGCTTCTTTCATTCTGCCTGCAAGAGAACTTTTTGCAAAGCAATAAAAATCAGGTATCCATATAGATTTCTTTTCTTCTGCTGTCAGTATATGTTCCAACTGTTTTTCTATCTGCTCTTTTGTATCTATTTTCCCATAGTCCAACTTTTCCCATACTCTGTGGTATAAAGTTCCCCTTGCAGCACCTTTTAATTCTGCTTTTGTTTCCTGCATAAACAAAGGCACGATTTCCTCTGTTTCCTTCTCTTCCAGAAGTATCTCACTTTCTTCCATATCTTCCTTTTGCATTCGTTTTACCTCAGATACTGTAAGTTTTGCCGGAATAGTGCCTTCTGCCTGATAAGGATATTCATAAGAAAAACTGTCTTGGAAAAGTTCGCGCCATTTTTCATCATAGACTTCCTTGCTGTCCCACAAAAGTAATTCTCCCTTTTTCAACATTTCTTCTGTGCGAAGCTGGGCTTCATCTAATACCAGTTCTAAAGAACTTATCTGTCTCACTGTAAAATCCGGCTCTCTGTCATACATATCATTGAAAGGATACACAGAAAGATGATATCTTTTATAAAAAGGAGTCATTGACCTGTGTCTCGCCAGCGCTTTCAATACCCAATCCAGATAACTTTTTCCCTTTACCCTTAAACCATAGGGCATTCTTTCTTCCCCATGTTTTTTCAACATTTCAAAACTCTTTAACGTATCTTCCAGCTTTGATATTACACCTGTGAGAATAAGTTTTTCTTTGGCTCTTGTTAATGCCACATAAAGAATACGCAGTTCTTCTCCCAGACTTTCCAGCAGGATTTCTCTTTGTACTGCCTTTTGTAAAATTGTTCGTGTGCGAATGCGAAGCTGTGTATCTATATAAGGAGAGCCAATGCCTAATTCAGGATGAAGTACCATATTCTCTCTTGTATCCTGCATATTCATTTGTTTACCCATTCCTGCAACGAATACAATAGGAAATTCTAATCCCTTACTTCCATGAATACTCATAATTCGTACAGTGTCTTCATTTTCTGAGAGAATATTAGCTTCCCCAAAATCTACCTGATACTTTTTTAAATTTTCTATATAGCGGATAAAATTAAACAATCCTCGATAGCTAGTGCTCTCGTAGTCTCTTGCCTTTTCTGCCAGCATCAAAAGATTTGCTTTTCTCTGCTCTCCTGATACAAATGCCTGCTGATATACTAAGAAATTTGTAGCGTCATAAAAGTCCCAAATCAATTCATGCATAGGTGTATAAGGAACTTTTCCACGAAGTTTTCTATACACAGCAAAAAATTTGCGTATTTTTTCTCCTAAAGGAGAAGAAAGATTTTCTCCCAACAGCAATGCTTCATAAAAGCTGCTTTTCTCATTCTCCATCCCCAGAACCTTAATTTCTGCCAATTCCTGAAAAGTAAATCCATCGGGAAGTCCGTGAAGAGCTGCTGCAAGTGGAATATCCTGCATAGGATTATCCAGAATTTTTAAATAATCCAGAACCGTCATTACCTCCTGTGCAGAAAAATAACCTGTCTTTGTAGTAACACTGGCTGGAATTCCGCAGGAATTTAAGATTTTTTTAAAGGTCTCTGCCCAACCGGACATGGTACGAAGCAAGATTGTAAAATCGGAATATTTCGCAGGTCGGTATTCCTCTGTTTTCTTATCCAAAACCAGATAATTCCCCACCAGTTCTCCAATACGCAAAGCAACCGCTCTCGCCTCTGACTCTCTGGTAATCTCCTCCTCATCATCTTCCAAAAGCAGTACTTCTGTTGCCGGTTCCTTTTCTTCTTCCGGTTTTGACGGAAAAATTTTTCCCGGATATAGAGCTGCTGTTCTGTCATACTCTACACCCCCTAAATCTTCTCCCATAATCTGATAAAACAGATAATTTACACCTTCTAAAACTTCGGCACGACTTCTGAAATTCCTATGCAAATCAATACGGAGACAATCCCCTCCTGCTTCCTGAGGGTAAGTTTTAAACTTCTCCATGAATAAATCCGGTCTGGCAAGGCGGAAGCGGTAAATACTCTGTTTCACATCTCCCACCATAAAAATATTATAAATTCCATCTTCTATTCTTGAAACAGATGTTAAAAGCTTTTCCTGTACAAGGTTGCTGTCCTGATATTCGTCAATCATAATTTCTTCAAATTTCTTTGACAATTCTCTGGCTGCGTCAGTGCGCTCATCCTTTTCTTTTGTATGATGAATGAGAATTTCTAAAGCATAATGCTCCAAATCACCAAAATCCAAAATATTCTTTTCTTTCTTCTTTTCCTTATACAACTTCATAAACGCCAATGTCAAATCCACTAAAACACCTACAGGCTCTCCTGCTCTTTGAAGGTTTTCCAGCATCTCCTCTGCCGTTTCCTGAAAATACCGTTCTTTTAAAGCTTTTATCTGCTCTTTTGCTTCATTTCGCAAGTTCTTTGCAAGTTCTTGCCGACTTTCTGATACCAGCTCTTTTTCTGCTTTTTTTCCTGCTGGAAGACGCTTAAATTCCAGTTTATCAAGCATTTCCTTCCACTCAAAAAAGCATTCTGTCTGCTCTGACTTTTCCAACGCCGAAACTTCATCTTCCAAAAGACCAATGTAAAAAGCAGGGCCATCTGGCTCTTTTGAAACTTCCAGTGATTGCTTTAACAGCATAGAAGCCTCTTTGATTTCCTGTTTCACTTCGTTTTTTATAAGTTTCATCCACTCTGCATTTTCCAGTTCCTCTATGCTTTCTACCTCATAAGCTTTGCGACAGTTCAAAAGCCATTCTTCCGGATAAGGGTAACTCATGGAAAAACTGTATAATTTTATAATCATTTCCGGAATTTTTTTATCTGTCTTTCCCCCTGCAAATCCATCTGAAAAAGCAAGAAAAGAAGGATCTTCTTCTGTATATGCTTCCTCTAAAACAGCATCTGCCACATCTGCCTGCAACAGACGCATTTCCCCTTCATCTCCCATACGGAAAGAAGGGTCTAAATCAATAAGATGAAAATAGTTTTTTACAATATAAGAGCAAAAACTGTCAATGGTGGTAATCAGCGCATGATGTACCAAAGTGCTCTGTCTCTGGAGATGTTCGTCTTCGGGATTTGCTTCCAGCTTTTTCTCGATAGCCTGTCGGATACGCTCTTTCATCTCCCCTGCGGCTGCTCTTGTAAAGGTTACAATCAAAAGCTCATCAATATCCACAGGATTGTTTTTATCTGTTATTCTTTGGATAATTCGTTCTACCAAAACAGCCGTTTTACCACTTCCTGCAGCCGCACTTACCAGTATATTACAGTTTCTGGTATCAATAACCTTCTGCTGTTCCTCTGTCCATGAAACACCCATCTTACTTTTCCCCCCTTTCCATTTCTTCTTCCATCAGACACCACAGATTACTTGATTTATCTTTTTCCAATTTGCGATATTCATATCCCGGAAGCTTTTCATCAAAACCACATATTTCTTTATAAGGGCAATATTCACAGGCATTTTCTTTTTTCCATTCAAAAGGATTTACGCTGGTATTTCCCTTTAAAATCTCTCTGCCGATTTTTTTTGCTTTATCCTGTACATACTCCATCATGATGGCAAATTCTTTCTGATTTGCTACTTTGGAATTACTGGAAAACGTACCTTTTGCCGTATATTTCACAGGCACTGCAAAAGACTCTACACTTTTCTCCACTGCCAGATTTTTATCCAACTTTTGTAAAATTTCCGGCTCTGAACTGCAAATCCCATCCATCTTTAATTTCTTTAAAATTTCTTCCTGTGGATTTTCCGGATTTTTCACATCTTCTTTATTTAAAATGGGGTCTTTTGTATTATAGTAAAACACACCTGCCGGCTGTACAATCTTATCTGGAAAACGCTTCTTTTCCAGCTCAAGAGCTGCATTTAAGTAAAGCGCCAGCTGAATTTGAAGTCCATAATAAAGCTTTATTAAATCAAGCTGAGTGGTTCCTGATTTATAATCAATGACCTTCACATAAAGATGGTTTTCTTTATCCTGACATACATCAATTCGGTCAATCCGTCCTTTTAAATACAGCTTTTGCCCAGCTGCTAAATCAAAGTTCAGACTGTCTATATTATCTTTTTCTCCAAAAGCCCACTCCGTGAGAGCCGGATAAAATTCTCCCTGCTTTAACTGATTTTGCAGTGCCCATACACTTCGTTTTACCATACGTTTCACGCGGTTGATAATATAGGCATTTCTGGCGCTGCTTAACAAAATTGTCTCTCCGGATTTTTCTACAACTTCTGTTACACAATTTTCTGCCAGAGCATCCCTCTCCGCATCTTCTAAATCTATCCAGCTTTTCCCCTGTTCTCGTACTTTTCGCGCAAACAAGTCAAGGCTGTTATGCAAAAATGTACCCATATCTGCCATATTAAACTCATAACGGACACGTTCTCTTAGCATCAAACCATAGCTTAAAAAATGAGAACAGGCACATTTTGCAAACTGCTCCAGTCTGCTGGCACTATTGGAAAGCTCTGTTCCATAAAGAGCTTCTGCTACACCTTTACTGATGCTCTCCTGAGGATTTACATAATACGCAGCATCAATCAAACCGTTAATAAATTCTGCATAGTCCTTTTGAGAGGTAAACCAGCTCATCAGTTCCTCAAATACAGGAGAAGTTCTATCCTGTTTTCGTATTTCTTCTGATAATTTATCTAATGCTCCATACTTACTTTCTGCAAACAGAGGAACATCCCATTCTCTTATGGCATCCGGAAACAGCTTTTGTATCTGCGAAACTAAAAAAGAAGGAGATAGCGGCTCTCCGCTGCTGCTTAATCTACTGTAAGAAAGATAAATTCTTTCGCTGGGTTTTGTAAGATTTAAGTAAAGATAAAACTTTTGAGTATAGAGATTTTCCTTTGCTGTAGGTGCTAAGGATAGCCCTCTTTCTTTTAAAGAGTCTTTCAGCTCCTCTCTGTTTAAATCAGATAACAGCTTTCCTGCCTGTTGTTCCTTGGGAATTTTTCCTTCATTTACACCTACAAAAAACACAATTTTAATGTCTTTTAATCGTGTTCTCTCCATATCTCCTACCAAAACCTGATCAGAGGTCGGAGGAATAATTCCTACTTTTGCCTCGGAAAGTCCTGCTTCCAAAATCTCTTTAAACTCCCGAATACGCACCTTTTTATCACCTAATATTTCCACCAGTTTGTCCAGTAAATTCATGACAATTTCATAAATCTGACTGTACTCTTTTACCAGTGAAAGATTTCCCTCTGCCTCAAAATTCTTTGTAAATTCCTTTAATTTTTCCTGAATTTTATTTGCAGTTATATATTCATACAGTGCTTCTGTATACGTTCTCACAGAAGCATCCGGTGTTTTCATTTTTTTATAAAAGGGCTGCCATTTTTCCACAAGACTTGCCCTTATCCTGTCAATTTGTACACATTCTTCCGGATTTTCTCCCCTGTAGCTTCTCACCCATTCTTGTTGCCAACGGGAAAAACCTCGAATTCCCATGGCAATTACATAATTTTCTAATCGGTCTGCTTCCTCTGTAGAAATATCATTCAAACCACATCGCAACATACGAAATACACTTTCATAACTGAAATTTTCCACAATCATATCTACGGCTGCTCTCAGATATTCCACAAAAGGATTGAGAAATACTGAATGTTTTTCATCAATAAAACAGGGAATTTCATATCTTTTAAAAGCTCTTGATGCTGCAGGTGCGTATACCTGCATATCACCTGTAATCACTGCGAAATCTCTGTATCGATATCCCTTTGTTCTTACAAGGCGGCGGATTTGTCCCGCTGTCATTTCCATTTCGCTTGCAGGGTTTTGGGCTTCGTAAATTTGAACTGCATTTTGTGGTTTTGGATATTTTTTCTTTCTGTATCGAAAAACATTCTTTTCCAGAAAAGCCATAGGCGGGTTATCTGCAAATCTGCCCTGATAAGTCCCCTTTCCTTCCGGTATCCAGTATTCTTTCCAACTTATTTTCTTTTCTTTTGCAATTCTTAAAAGACTTGCCACCGTCTGTTTACTAAGATAAAACAATTCATGGGGACTTCCCATTTTATAAGGATCTTCTCCTGCTGCAATCGTAACTGTCACATAAATCTCCTGACAAATATCTAAAAGTGTCTCTAAAAGTTGAATTTGAATGGGTGTAAAACCCGTATATCCATCTAAAACAAGAACACTATCCTTTAATTTTTTTGACAGGGGTGCAACTCTGCCCATGGCATCCAGCACTTCTTCCTGTGTAATAAAACTGCCTTCCAGATAATCAAAAAATCCCTGATATAAGGTTTTTATATCCTGTAATTTATAATACAGCTCCGGCGAAGAAGCTAAATTCTCCAATATATCCTCTAAATCTTCCGCTGAAATTTCGTACTGACGCAACTCAGATACCATGGATTTCATCTGAGAAATATATCCCTGCTTATCCATTTTCGCCCCTAATATTTTCAGCTCTTTTTTCTTTTCCTGAGCAACTCTCCGAAGCACCATACTTTTTCCGGTTTCCTCTAACAGCACTCTCTGGCTCTCACCCATTTCTGTAAGTACACGAAAGGCAAGACGCTCAAAGCTTAACACATCTATGTTGCAAATTCCCTTTCTTGGATGCATGGTAACAAGCTCTTTTTGTGTCTGCATGGTAAACTGCTCCGGCACTAAAATTAAATATTGTTTTTCGGGATTTTCTATGGACTGTTGTATGATATTGTTATAAATATAATAGGATTTTCCTGCACCTGCTCCGCCGAAAATAAATTGTAATGCCATAAAACCTCCTGCTGTTTTTAAAAGAACTTTTCAATAACCTCCGCAATTCCATCATGGTCATTGTCACAGACTGTAACATAATCTGCTACTGCTTTTACCTGCTCCTGTGCATTTGCCATTGCCACACCAAGACCTGCATACTGTATCATAGAAATATCATTAAATCCGTCACCACAGCAAATCATTTCTTCTCTTTTAATCCCCAATATTTCCAAAAGATGCTTCAAACAGTAGGCTTTATCTACATTTTTCGGTGTAGCTTCTAAAAAGTATGGCTCTGAACGAAAAATCTGTGCCTCATGAAAATATTTCTGTGCAAATACCGGCTCTAGTGCCTCTAAGTCTTCCGGCTCTCCTGTCATAAGACATTTATTTACCGGAAAATCTACATAAGTATTAAAATTTTCATGATATACAACAGGCATTCCCGCTATTTTTGCTTCAAGAAGTATATATTTGTCCAGTTCCGTCCCTGCTATAACTTCCTTCTCATCATAAGTTACAATACCAATTCCATTCTCCACTGCATCTCTCCACAATCTGGCAGGAAGGTGTAACGGAAGTGTCTTTGAGTAAATACATTCCTCCGTTTTAAAATTTATAATTCTGGCTCCGTTAAAGGGCATAATATAGCTTCCGAATTTATCAAGCTCTAATGCTTTTGCAACAGAATAAATTCCCTGCGGCGCTCTTCCTGACGCAATCGCCACCGGAATTCCCCTTTTCTGTAAATCTAAAATTGCATTTTTTGTTTTCTCCGTAACCTCCTTCTTGGAATTGGTTACTGTTCCGTCAATATCCAATACTAATAATTTATATTTCATCTTGCACCTCTCTTTTTATTGTAGAAAAACATAAGAACCGCCATCAAACAAATGATGACATATCCCACCCAACTGTAAAAATCAGGAATTTGCTGAAACATCACAAATCCTAAAACCATAGAAAAGATAACTTTTGTATAATCATAAATGGATATTTCACTTGCAGGCGCATAGCAATAAGCTGCTGTAATGGCAAACTGTCCTCCTGCCGCACAAAGTCCTGCCAGCAACAAAACAAGAACCTGCCACAAGGTCATGGCATGATAATCAAAAATCAGCCATGGCAAAGTAACTACACAGGAAAAAGTAGAAAAGAAAAATACGATAAATGGGCCTTTTACTCCTATGGTTCCCAATTTTCGCACCATGGTATAGGCTGCACCTGCCCCCAGTCCCCCTAAAAGTCCGATTAAAGACGGTACTAAATCTAGATTGGAAACTGTAGGCTTTACTACAAACAGACTTCCACAAAAAGCACCAATAACCAAAAGTGTCTGTGTAATTGTTACTTTTTCTTTTAAAAGTAAAAAGCTGAAAATCACTACAAAAAACGGAGACATTTTATTCAGCATAGAGGCATCTGCCAGTGCCAGATGATCAATCGCATAGAAATTACATAAAATTCCCAATGTTCCAAACATGGAGCGCAAAATCAAATATTTACCGCTTCCCTTCTTCCACTGAAAGCCGTCTTTCTCTTTTAACAATAAAACACAGCCCAAAACAGCTGCCACAACATTTCTGAAAAAGCTTTTCTGTATAGACGGCAAATCCCCTGACATACGGACAAACATATCCATAAGGGAAAAGCAAAATGCAGATAAGATAATATAGAAAATTCCTTTATATTGTTTTTTTATGTTCATGATACGTCTTCTTTCTCCTTTCGCTGTCCATTTTATCATGAATTCCTTTTAAATTCCAACGAAAGCTGTTGAATTTATCAGGTATATTTTTCTTGCTTCTGTAATATGCTATAAAAAGGAATATGGGAGGTGCAGCCATGAGTTCAAAAACTAAAATTGTCGTCTTACATACAAAGGAAGTTATTTATACCGGAATTTTTGTAGTTTTGGCCGTTGTACTGGCCGTTTTGCTTTTTTTAATGTTTGGAAAAAATAAAAATGCAGATCCTGCCAGTGCAGATGCCATATATCATGCAGGTGTTTATACCAGCCCGATTACGCTAAATGACAATACCTTTGACGTAGAGGTAAAAGTAGATGAAAATCACATCAATTCTATTTCCCTTGTCAATCTCAGTGAAACCACCACTGCCATGTATCCTCTGGTAGAGCCTGCCCTTGATGCACTCTCCGACCAGATTTATACATCACAGTCCACAGAAAATATCACTTATTCTGAGGAAAATAAGTACACTTCTATGCTGCTTTTAGAGGCTATTGACAATGCCTTAGACAAAGCCAGAAAAGAATAAAAAAAGAGCTGTTACTTTAAATATATATCCGGAATAGTTATACATTTTACACTCCGTCTGCGCTCACTTTGAGCTTGTAATCTCAAAGCGTACTCGACAAATTCGCTAAAAGTGTATAGCTATTTTGGGATAATGTTTAAAGCAACAGCCTCATTTTCACTATCTGCCTAATGTGATATGCTCCTGAATTTTTAATTTAATTTCTCTATTTCATCCATCCAAATTCTTACATTTGCATCGCTTGGCATACGCAAATCTCCTCTCGGTGAAACAGATACGCTTCCTACCTTCGGTCCATCCGGCAGGCAGGAACGCTTAAATTGCTGTGAGAAAAATCTCCAATAGCACTTTTTCATCCATTTTAAAATTTCTTCTTCTGTGTAAATTCCCGCAAAGGTTTTCTTGGCAATACGGTAAATCTTAGAAGGTGAAAAATGAAAACGCAGCATATAATAAAGGAAAAAGTCGTGGAGCTCATAAGGTCCTACTAAATCTTCTGTTTTCTGTGCAATCTCCCCTTCCTTTGGAGGCAATAATTCCGGACTTACCGGCGTATCTAAAACATCTCTTAAAATTTCTGCAAGCTTTTCTTCTTGACAGGTATCCGCATAATGGCGTACCAAATGGCGAACCATGGTTTTCGGCACACCGCCGTTTACACCGTACATAGACATGTGGTCTCCGTTATACGTAGCCCATCCAAGAGCCAGCTCTGAGAAATCTCCCGTTCCGATTACCATACCGCCCTGCTGATTTGCAATATCCATAATCACCTGTGTCCGCTCTCTTGCCTGTGCATTTTCAAAGGTAACATCATGCACATTATAGTCATGACCGATATCCTCAAAATGCTGCAAAACAGCTTTTTTAATATCCACTTCCAAAAGCTCTGCCCCAAGACGTTTGGTAAGCTCACAGGCATTTGTATATGTTCTGTCCGTCGTTCCAAAACATGGCATAGTCACCGCGGTAATATTTTTTCTGTCCAGTCCCATAAAGTCCATGGCTCTTGCTGTAACCAGAAGTGCAAGAGTGGAGTCCAAACCGCCTGAAATACCAAGAACAGCAGATTTACATTTTGTATGCTCCATTCTTTTTTTCAGTCCCATTGCCTGTATTGTAAGAATTTCCTCACATCTTTTTGCTCTTTCTGTATCGCAGTCCGGCACAAAAGGATTTTTTTCAAAATTGTTGTAAAGCTCTGTTTCTTCCATTGGTAAATGGAAAGAAATATGAAGGTGCTTCTCTCCTTTTTCCTCCAGCCATGTGGAAATTCTTCTTCTCTCTCCACGAAGCTTCTGAATATCCAATACGCCATAAACCGTTTCATTTTTAAATAACTGTGCTTCTGCAAGAAGACTGCCGTTTTCACAGATTAAATTCTGTCCTCCGAAAACCAAATCCTGCGTAGACTCACCGTTTCCGGCAGTGGCATACACATATCCGCATAAAAGTCTTGCGGACTGCCCTTTTATCAGGTCTCTGCGATATTCTGATTTTCCTGCAATTTCATCACTGGCTGATAAATTTACGATTACATTGGCTCCTGCCATGGCATGAAACAGTCCCGGTGATGCAGGTGTCCAGACATCCTCACAGATTTCTGCCGCAACACAAAGCTGAGGCATTTCCTCACATTCAAACAACACCTTACTTCCAAAGGAAACCATTTTATCGCCTAATTTTATCTCGCCTTCTATGTCTCTGCCGGAAGTAAAATATCTTGCCTCGTAAAATTCCCCATAATTGGGAATACTGTGTTTCGGAATAATTCCCAGAATTTCTCCTCTGTTAATTGCTGCCGCCGTATTATAAAGCTTCCCGCTATACTCCAAAGGAAGCCCTACAAAAATCAATCCTTCGGTGCCCTTTAATTCCTCTGCCAAAACCAAAAGCTGCTGTTTTGCTGACTGCAATAAAGTTTCATTAAAAAATAAATCATGGCAGGTATAGCCCGTAATACACAGCTCAGGAAAAACCAGAATTCTGGCTCCTGCTGCACTCATTTCCTTTGCCTTTTTTATAATTTCCTGTGTGTTATGGATGCAATCTGCCACTTCAATTTGCGGTGTTGCTGCTGCTACTTTTATGAAACCATCCTTCATTACTTACCACACCTTTCCTGCTTCTTTTATTTTCTGCACGCTTTTAAAATATTCTTTAATTCTTCTACTGTAAAAATATAATTCTTATTACAGAAATGGCAATTCATTTCAATTTCTTTTCCTTCGTCAATCAATTCCTGAATTTCTTTTCTTCCGATACTGATTAAGGCTTTTTCCACTCGCTCTTTTGTGCAGTTACAATGGAACTGTGTCGGAACTTTTTCGTTAATTTCCAAATCAAATCCTGCAAGAAGTGTTTCCAGAAGACTTTCCGGTGTATGACCTTTTTCCAACAACTCTGTTACAGAAGTTACATTTTTTAAATTTTCTTCTAATTTTTCAATTACTGCTTCTTCTGTAAACGGCATAAGCTGAATAATAAAGCCCCCTGCCTGCTTCACTGTATTGTCCTTTTCCATAAGAACGCCCAGTCCTACGGAGGACGGAACCTGTTCACTGGTGGCAAAATAGTACGTTAAATCCTCTGCAATTTCACTGGTCTGTAAAACAGTTTGCCCTACATACGGCTCTTTTAATCCCATATCCTTAATAACATTCATAAAACCTACGCCTACTGCGCCTGCAACATCTAATTTACCTTTTTCATTGGCATGGATAACCACATTTGGATTACCTACATAACCCTTTACATTTCCTTTTGAGTCTGCCGTCACCGTCATTCCGTTTAAAGGGCCTCCTGCTTTTACCTGCAAGGTTAAAAGGTCTTTCTCACCTTTCATCATAATTCCCATCATAGAACCTGCTGTTAAAAGACGTCCCAGTGCAGCCGTTGCCACAGGGCTGGTATTGTGCGCTGCTCTGGCAAATTCTACCATTTCTCTTGTTGTAGCGGCAAACGCTCGAATTTGGCTGTTCGCTGCGGTAGCTCTTACAATATAATCTTTCATATTTCTATTTCTCCTATTGTCTTGTTTTCCCTTTTTCTCTCGCTATAATATATACTCTCTCACTGACTGCTCTTGGAGGTCGATGAGTCAAGGCATCATATACAGCTACAAACTCCATACCTGCCTTTGCCAGAAGATTTTTTACTTCTTCTATATCATAAGCTCTCTGATAATGAATTTCCTCATACTTTCTGTATATATTTTTTCCTGCTTCTTCTTCCGGAATAAACAGCGTCAAATCATATTCATTTATCTGTTCTTCACAATCATAATAATTATCCCAGATAAAGCTGGCAGTGTCCCTGTTTTCTGCAATGGTACACTCTCCTAAAATTTCTTCATATTTGTATTTGGTATTCATATCAAAGATAAATACTCCACCGGGATCAAGATAATTATTGACCAGTTGAAATACTTTAAGCAAATCATCCGGTTCAATAATATAATTCATACTGTCACATATAGAAACTACGGCACGTACAGTTCCGTATAGTTCAAAAGAACGCATATCCTGTAAAAGGTACAAGATATCTTCTTTTATCTTTCCTTCTTTTTCGAGAGCAATTTCCAACATATCGGGAGAATTATCAATTCCTATCATATCATAGCCTGCTCTTGATAAAAGTCTTGTGGCTTTCCCTGTACCACATCCTAATTCTAAGACCAATCCATCCTGTACACCATATTCCTGTAACAGACCGATTAAATATCTACACCATTCTCTGTATGGAATGTTATCCATGAACATATCATACACGCTGGCAAAACTTTCATAAGAACTCATTTTTGTTCTCCTTTCTTAATCACTTTATACTATCATGAACTGAAACACCTTGCAACTGTTGAAGCACTATGTGTATCATGTTATCACGGATTTTATACATTGGCTTAACAAGTTTCCTTCTAAGCGGTTGTAAGTTTTTTTTCCATCTGCTATACTTTACTTTATAGAATTCCTCTGTAAAATGGAGGAAAAATATGAATACACCATTAAAAGATCTTACAATCAAAAATAATTTTATGTTTGCAGCAGTAATGTCAGACGAAGAAAACTGCAAAGGTTTTCTGGAACGTGTTCTCCCTATTAAAATCGAACACGTAGAAATCAGTACAGAAAAAAATATCATTTATCATCCTGAATATAAAGGTGTACGACTTGATGTGTATGCGAAAGATGAAAAGAATACCCGTTATAATATAGAAATGCAGGTATTAAAACAACCTGATTTAGGACGCAGAAGCCGTTATTACCAAAGTCAGATGGATATGGAGCTTTTGGCAAAGGGGTGTGAATATATAGAACTTCCCGACAGCTACGTGATTTTTCTCTGTGATTTTGATCCTTTTGGTGAAGGGAAATATCGGTATACTTTTCGAAAGAGTTGTGAGGAAACGCAAAAAGCTTCTCTAAAAGATGGGCAATGTATTATGTTTTTAAACACTCGTGGAGAAAATGCAGAAGATGTACCGAAAGAGCTGGTTTCTTTTCTGAAGTTCGTACATGCAGACTTAAAAGAGAGTCAGGAGGACTTTGAGGATGATTATGTAAGACAAGTACAAAAATCAGTTACCCATATTAAAGGAAACAGGAAAATGGAGGAAAAATTTATGCTTTTGGAAGAATTGCTGAAAGATGAACGTAAAGAAGGCATAAAAGAAGGTATCCAAAAAGGACTACAAGAAGGACAGGTAAAAATGGCTACGGAAATGCTTCAGATGACCTTACGCAAATTTGGACAATTACCAAACAGCCTTTTAAAAACTTTACAAGAACAGGAAGATATCGAAATACTAAAAAAATGGATGCAGACAGCATTAACTGTCCAGTCACTGGATGAATTTATTTCTAAAATGTAATACTTAAATAATCTCTAATACCAAAACAATTCAAAATACCCGCAAACATTGATTATTTGCAAAGTTTGCGGGCAACTCTAAACTTTTCAATGCCGTTTCAGGCAAAATTTCAAAAAATACAGAGGAATTCTATTGTTGTATCCTATTCTTTTTTGTTATATACTTTTCTTATCTTGTTTTAAATTAGAAGGGAGATTATTATGAAATTTATATATCCTGCTGTTTTCAGCAAAACAGATGATGGAAGTTATCAGGGATATTTTCCTGATTTAGAATGTTGCTATGCAAAAGGAGATACCTTGGAAGATGCGGTTGATGATGCCAATGAAGCTGCTTACAACTGGATTAGCCTTGAACTTTCTGAGGAAGATTGCTCCTTACCTTCCGTTTCCGATATCAGTGATATGAACTTAAAAGAAGGTGATATTGTAAGAAATATTTCCGTAAATATTCGCTTTTATGAAGGATGGGACGAATAAAATTTTTAAAAATAATCTACATTGTTAAAGGAGACTGTTTCACACCACAGTCTCCTTTTTCTTATCATATCTTTTCACCTCTTATTATTCTCAAAGAACACAACTGAGCAATCAGAAAATATCCCCCATAGAAAAATAATACTAAAATAACTGCTGCCGTAAGTCCCGGCAAAATACTCTGTTTTCCGTAAATAGAGAGCAACTGATTACACACCTGAATACCGAAAATGGAGTGAATACCTGCTATCAGAACAGGCAAACCAAAAAACATACTGTTTTGTTTCCATACAACGCCTCTGATTTTTCTTTCTTCACATCCCAGTTTTCTCAAAATTTCGTATTTATCTTTGCTGTCTGCCGCATCAGAAAGCACTTTTAAGGATAAAATCGCCGCTCCTGACAACAAAAAGCTAATTCCCAGATACATTCCTAAGAAAATATACATGGCGCTTGTACCAATACTGTCATCAATAATATTGGAACGTGTGGCAGTAATAACCGGATATGTAGCTTCCCATGAGTTTTTCATATTATTGGAAATCTGCTTATCTACCATAGTTCTAAATTTTTTGCTGTCATTTTTATAATTGGCGGCAATATAATTACGATACTCCTTACATTGGGAGAAATCCGCTTCATCGGGAAGAAGTAAAATCCCCATATTGTATTTGTCATAATTCATCATGACAAATCCGTCCTGACAAGCCTTTTCTTTTGCATGGTATGTCTTTCCCTGAAAACTAATCTCCTGATTTTCTTTCAATCCGCTGTTAAACAGTTTTACAGAACCCTCCTGATTTGCCACAATCAGATATTCGTCTTCCTTCAAGCTATATGTTTTTTTGTTATACCTCTTGGCAAATTTATTATAATCGCTTACTTTCATAACTTCCACCGGAGTATTTGCAAATTCTTCTCCATAAAACTCCGCATTCTCCAGCAAATAATCTCCTAAAACCGCTGCATTTGTAATTTCCTCACTTTGGAAAGAATACGCTTCTGTAATATCACAAAAGGCATCCATAGTTATCTTTTTCTCTTTTAATACATCTGCAATGGTCTTGTGGTCTTCTGCCACGAATTTTTCCATAGAAATATCCATAGGAGCCATCTCATCTACTAATTTATCCTTGTAAGCCTTTCTGGTAAATACAGACGTAATAATGCAGACTGTCATGAAAAGCAAGAGACAGATAATAGTTGCAGACACTACCATAGAATTTAATTTATTAGAAATCTCTCCTACGGCAAAAGAATTTAATCCTTTATAGTATACCTTTGACACTTTCCCTGCCATTGCTGCAAAAAATCCGGAGACGGACCAAAATACCAAAAAAGTTCCGATAATCCCTAAAATAATCTGGGTAAATACATCTACTTCCGTAGTAAGAGCTTGTGCATTACCTGTTACATTATGGTAAGCACATCCTAAAATCACCCATGCCAGAATAAAAACTAAAACGCTGAGAATTGGATTTTTCAAGATGTTCTTCTCTTTTTTCTTCTCGGCAGTCAGAAAGCGGATTAATCTTGCACGGCTGATTTCCCATGTATTTAAAATCATCACGACAATATAAATCACCAGAAAATAAAACACGGATTTCACAATCGCTTTTCCTGACACGGTAAAAACAAATTTTGATAAATCTGCCTCAAAAATTTTCGACACAAAAAGAGACATGAACTGAGAAAGACCAATTCCCACCAGAAGTCCTGCTCCCAGTGAAATAATTCCCATAAAGACTGTTTCTATCCACAACATTCCCGAAATCTGTGTTTTCTTCATACCTAATGTAAGATAAACAGCAAATTCTTTTTTTCTCTTTTTCAGCATAAAACGGCTGGCATATACAATCAGATATCCTAAAATAAAAGACACAAATATGCTGACAGCCTCTAAAGCACTGTTCATCATGTCAATAATTTCCGCCTTTGCCTTTGTCACTTCCATCATAGCTGTCTGAGTTTCAATAGCATTAAAAATATAAAAAACTGCCACACCTAAAATCAAAGTGAAAAAATATACCGAATAATCCCGAATACTCTTTTTAAAATTCTTTCTGGAAAGATTAAACAACATGATTTAAGTCACCTCCCAGAAGTGAAATCACATGAATAATTTCATTAAAGAATTCCTTTCTGTTGCTGTTTCCCTTTCGCAGTTCATGGAATAACTTACCGTCTTTCATGAACAAGACACGCTTTGCATAGCTTGCAGAAAAAGCATCATGAGTTACCATTAAAATAGTTGCCTGCATTGCCTCATTCATATACTGCAAGCTGCCAAGAAACATCCCTGCACTTTGAGAGTCCAAAGCTCCTGTTGGCTCATCTGCCAAAATCAAGGAAGGTTCTGTCACTATTGCTCTTGCACAGGCAATTCTCTGCCGCTGTCCGCCTGACATTTCATAAGGATATTTCTTTAAAGTTTCCGCCACATTCAGCTTTTCGCTGATTTCTCTTACTCTTTTCTTAATTTCTTCCGATTTTTTCCCTTGTATCTGAAGAGCAAGCGCAATATTATCAAAGGCATTTAAGGTATCTAAGAGATTAAAATCCTGAAAAATAAATCCCAACTGCTCTCTGCGGAACCTCATCAGTGCATTCCCTTTTAACCTTGTAATATCCTGCCCTTCCAACAAAACATGACCGCTTGTCACCTTATCAATGGTGGAAATACAGTTTAAAAGTGTTGTCTTCCCCGAGCCGCTGGCGCCCATAATTGCTGTAAATTCTCCTTTATTTACCTGAAAACTGATATCATTTACCGCCTTTGTAAGACTCGTTTTATTTCCATAAAATTTTACCAGATTTTGAACTTCTAATAATGTTTCCATGTCATACCTCCCATTCTCTTTTCAAGTACCATTATACGTTTTTCTCTCTATCTCATCCATTTCTTTGCATAAAATAACCTTACATTGCTGTAAGGTTATCTCAAAACATCCAAATATTCATTGTCGCAAAATTCTATGGTAATTTCCGTGTATTTTCCTTCTTTTGACTCCACCGTCATTCTATGCCCCAGACGATTACAAAGTGTACTGCATAAATATAGCCCCATTCCCGTAGATGCCTGATGTGTTCTGCCGTTCTTACCGGTAAACGACTTTTCAAAAACTCTTGGCAAATCTTCTGTCGCAATTCCAATCCCGTTGTCCCAAATATGGAGAAAGCTATGCTTCTCATCCTGATGACTCCATATCCGAAGTACACTATCTTCTTTCTTATATTTCACTGCATTGCCGATAATCTGCCCCAAAATAAACCGCAGCCACTTTTCATCTGTGTACACGGAAATATCCTGTGTTTCCTGTATAATTTTTATTCGGTTTAAAATCAAGCTGTCCCTGTTTTCAGAAACAGACTGGTCTGTAAGCTTCTTTAAAGAATGGGGAGCAATCCTATAATCCTTTTCCGGCACTTCACTTCTCAGATAATAAAGCACCTGCTCCACATAGCTTTCAATTCGTCCCATCTGTTCTTTTAAGATTCTGGCTGATGTGCCTTTATATTCGTGGAGAATAAGGCGAATACTGGCAATGGGAAGTTTTACTTCATGTACCCATGTTTCTATATAGCGTTTAAATTCATTGTTTTTCCGTATTTGCACAAAAATTTCATCATTCATGGATTTTTGCATTTCTGATAACACATCATAAAAAATCTGTCCTTCCAGAAACTCCGGTTTTTCCAACATTTCCATTAGCAAATACTTTTCTTCCAGCTGTTGAAGCTTCTGCTCCAGTTCTCTATAAAATCCCTTTTTCCTGCTATAATCATAAATTCCTGCCGCCAGAAGTCCCAAAAACAAAACTGTCAAAACAAATATTTGCAGGGTAATACTTACATTAAAAAGCAGAAAAATACCCTCCGTAATTCCCATACCTATCAGAAAAATCAGGATACAAATCCCATGGTCTTTTAGATATCCTTTTATACTCATATTAAGATATACCCCTGCCTTCTTCTTGTCTCAATCACACCTGTAAGCTCTATTTCCTCCAGCTTTTTCCTCAGTCGATTGATATTGACCGTCAAAGTATTGTCATCTACAAAGTCATTGCAGTCCCATAAATAATCCATAAGCTCGTCTCTTGATACAATTTTCCCTCTGTTTTTCAACAGGTAATGAAAAATAGAAATCTCATTTTTTGACAGTACGATTTCCCTGTCCTGATAGCGCAAGGTGCTCTTTAAAGGATTTAAAAACACTCCTCTGTATTCTAATTCTTCCTGATTTTCCTGTGGTTTTAATCTGCGAAAAAGTGCTTCTATTTTCAGCAACAAAAGCGCCGGATTATAGGGCTTTGTAATATAATCATCTGCCCCATAGCTCATAGCCAGAATTTCGTCCGTTTCCCCGGTTTTGCTGGTAAGCATAATCACCGGAATATCAGAAATCCTCCGTAAATTTCTTAAAATTTCCTGTCCGTTTGTGCCTGGCAAAATAATGTCTAAAAGAACTAAATCTGCTTTTTCCTCTGCAATCTGCTGTTCTGTCTTTTCGAATTTTACAATCCGGCATACCTCATATCCGTTTTCTCTAAGCAATGCTGTAAGCGCTTCCCGCAAAACTTTATCATCTTCTATTACTATGATTTTCTTCATATTCTACCTCAAACTACACCCAATAATTTTGTTGCTATGGTAAAGTATATCATAATCGAACCTGCATCTACAATGGTTGTAATTAACGGCGCTGCCATAATTGCCGGGTCCAGATGAAACTTCCCTGCAAACAAAGGAAGCACACATCCAATCAATTTTGCCATGAAAATCGTAGCCGTCAGAGAAATTGCGATTAAGACAGCCAACATTCCATTATGATAACGCAATAAAATATATATGCCATTAACGGCAGCCAATCCCAAGCTTACCATCAGTGCAACTCTTACTTCTTTAAACATTACCTTGAAAATATCACGAAAACCAATTTCATCAAGAGCAATTCCCCGAATAATCAAGGTAGAGCTTTGAGAACCACAATTTCCCCCTGTATCTGTAAGCATAGGAATAAAGGAAACTAAAAGGGGAACTGCTGCAAAAGCTGACTCATAATGGGCAATAATCGTCTGGGTAATGGTTGCGGAAAGCATCAAAAACAGCAGCCAGCCAATACGGTTCTTTGCATGAATAAGTACAGACGTATCAAAATACTGTTTTTCTTGCACTTCCCTTGTATTCTGCCCATCTTTCTCCGTAAATGTCTTCGCCAAACAGCTTTGCATATCGTCATCTAACTGAGCAAATACCTTTTCTTTCTTAGGTGTTTCAATAAGGCCAAAAGCTTCTCTTCTCTCTTTCTCCTTCAATTCTCCAAGAAGTTCGGCAATGGTTGCAGTATCCATATCTTCCAGAATACTTTTCACTGCTTTGAACTCTTTCATCTCTAACAAGTCCGTAAAAATTTGTCTGTTCATTGCAATACCTTCTTTCTGTATTTATTTTTTTCGCTATTTTATTGATACAATAACCGGCATCTGCTTCCATTGCTCTCACCTCTCTTTCTATTGATTACAAAGCATTTTTTCTTACATAGGACGCAATTCCCTATGTAAGAAAAAAACCTTCCGGTAAAATTCCGGAAGGTCTCGCTTCTATTTCTGAGTGCCACGTACAAGCTTTAGTATCACAGGGCATATAAATTGCATTAGGTTATGCCTTCCACGACATAGCCTGCTAACCAGCGCATTGTGTCTCCACAAATCTGCGGCAGCAATCTTAGGTCTCCCAAATCCCTGTGGTAACCTCACCTACCGATTTTCCTCATCATACTTCTTCTTATACTGCTTTGTCAACCCCAAATAAAACTTTTAAACAAATTGATTTCGCTCTAAATCATAAACATAGTCAATACCTGACAGCTTCATCTGAATTTCTTCTGCATTCAAGCCTTTGTCTTCACATAGACCTTCAAAGGAAGAATAAAAATCTCGAAGCTGTGTATTTACATAACTTAAAAGCATTACAGGATCTTTAGGTATCATTGCATTTCTCCTTTACTCCATATACTTCTCATGGGCAACTAATTCATCGTTTTCCACATCAATGACAATCCTGCTGCCTGCGCTTATATTTCCTGCAAGAATTAACTTTGCAGTCAAAGTCTCCACATATTTTTGTACATATCTCTTTAAAGGACGAGCGCCATAGACAGGATCATATCCGCCCTCAATAATATAATCTTTTGCAGCTTTTGTCAATTCTATGGATAACTCTTGGTCTTTTAATCGCTTATTTAAGTCTGCCAAAAGGAGCTCTACAATACCTCCGATATTGTCTTTTGTCAGTGGTTTAAACATAATCATTTCATCCAGACGGTTCAAAAATTCCGGTCTGAAATGCGCTCTTAAATCACGCTCCACCGCCTCTCTGGCTTCCTGTTTTATCTCACCGTTTTCCTCAATTCCTTCCAAAAGATACGGGGAACCAATATTGGAGGTCATAATTAAAATTGTGTTTTTAAAGTCCACGGTTCTGCCTTGAGAGTCTGTAATACGACCGTCATCCAATACCTGTAAAAGTACGTTAAATACATCCGGATGCGCCTTTTCAATCTCATCAAAAAGGACAACAGAATACGGCTTTCTTCTCACTGCTTCTGTAAGCTGTCCGCCTTCTTCATATCCTACATATCCCGGAGGCGCTCCGATGAGTCTGGATACAGAATATTTCTCCATATATTCACTCATATCAATACGAACCATATTCTGTTCATCGTCAAAAAGCGTAGCCGCCAGAGTCTTGGCAAGCTCTGTCTTACCTACGCCGGTAGGGCCTAAAAACAGGAAAGAACCAATAGGTTTTGTAGGATCTTTAATACCTGCTTTGGAACGGATAATGGCATCGGTAACCTTTGTCACACCCTCGTCCTGACCAATGACACGTTTATGAAGCTCTTCCTCCAGATGCAGGATTTTTGTTCTTTCTCCCTCTGTCAGCTTTGCTACCGGAATACCCGTCCAACGGGAAATAATTCTGGCGATTTCTTCATCTGTAACGCTTTCATGAACCAGAGATAAATCCTGATTTTTCACCTTTTCTTCCTCTGCCTGCAACTGTTTCTGAAGCTTCGGAAGTTCTCCGTACTGAAGCTTTGCAGCTTCGTCTAAATCATAATTTCTCTGTGCTTTTTGAATTCTGTTATTCATATCTTCAATCTGCTCACGAAGCTTCTGAAGGCGTTCTACGGTAGATTTTTCATTATCCCACTGGGCCTTCTGCGCATTAAAACTGTCTCTTAGCTCAGCCATTTCCTTCTGCAAATCTACTAATCTGTCCTGACTTAATCTGTCATTTTCTTTCTTTAACGCAGCTTCTTCAATCTCCATCTGCATGATTTTTCTTCGCATTTCATCCAATTCCGTAGGCATGGAGTCCAGCTCTGTTTTAATCAATGCACAAGCTTCATCAACTAAGTCAATGGCCTTATCCGGAAGAAAACGGTCGCTGATATATCTGTCAGAAAGTGTAGCTGCCGCAACCAAAGCGCTGTCTGTAATCTTTACTCCATGGAAGACCTCATAGCGTTCTTTCAAGCCTCGCAGAATAGAAATCGTATCTTCCACAGTCGGTTCGTCTACGGTTACAGGCTGAAATCTTCTTTCCAATGCAGCATCTTTTTCAATATACTGACGATACTCATCAAGAGTAGTTGCACCGATACAATGCAGCTCACCTCTTGCCAGCATTGGCTTTAACATATTACCGGCATCCATGGCTCCGTCTGTTTTTCCTGCACCCACAATCAAATGAAGCTCATCAATAAAGAGAATAATCTGCCCTTCACTTTTTCGTACTTCTTCCAAAACAGCCTTTAATCTTTCCTCAAATTCACCACGATATTTTGCACCTGCGACCAGCGCACCCATATCCAACGCAAATATTTTTTTATCTTTCAATCCTTCCGGTACATCACCTTGGACAATACGCTGTGCCAGTCCTTCTACCGCTGCTGTTTTACCGACACCCGGTTCACCGATTAACACAGGATTGTTCTTGGTTTTTCTGGAAAGAATACGGATAACATTACGAATTTCCGCGTCTCTTCCGATTACAGGGTCCAGTTTCTGCTCTCTTGCCTTTTCTACTAAATCCTGTCCGTATTTATTCAAGGTGTCATAGGTTACTTCCGGATTATCCGTTGTCACTCTCTGATTTCCTCTTACTGTGCTGAGAGCCTGTAAAAAACGTTCTCTGGTAATCCCGTACTCATTCCAAATTTTCTTCATAGAAGGGCTTGGATTATTCAGCAATGCCAAAAATAAATGCTCTACGGAAACATATTCGTCTCCCATGGTTTTTGCCTCATCCTCAGCAGTTACTAATGCCTTATTTAAGTATTGTCCGATATAAGGCTGCCCTCCTGATACCTTTGTTCTTGCATTCAAAGCCTGCTCTACTCGATTAAGAAAATGTTCTTTTTGAATTTCCATTTTCTCAATCAGCTTTAAAATCAGACTGTCCTCCTGCTTTAATAAATTGTATAACAAATGCTCCTGTTCGACTTCCTGATTGCCAAATTCATAAGCAGTTTTTTCTAAATCCTGAACAGCCTGAAGTGATTTCTGCGTAAATTTACTGATATTCATAAAAAATCCCTCCATTTGTACTATTTTCTTTGTTCTAGTGTTACTATAACACTAATTATTAGCCAAGTCAACAGACGAGTGCCAGTGTAATTATAAAAAATTTATGAACAAAATGATATACAACCCTTTACAAACTCCTGTTCCTGCTTTAGACTATATGGGATTTTGTATTTTAAAGAAAGGAATTTTAACCATTGTTTAGTAGTAAAACTCAAAACAAACAGCTTTTGTGCAACTATGGCGTTTTTATTATCAACGGCATGCTTGCATTATCTATCGGCTCTCTCCTGCCTTATATCAGAGATGCCAGAGGACTGGAATACGCCTTTTGCGGTATGATTGTCAGTCTTCACTCTGTGGGAAATCTGATTTCCAGCTTTGCCTCCGGTGCATTACCGGCTTTTCTGGGAAGGAAAAAAAGTATTCTGCTTTTTAATGCTTTCTTTGCTCTTTCCTTTTTCATTATTATCTTTTCTGATAATAATTACATGCTGGCGCTCTCCTTTTTCTTAACAGGTATGGCACGAGGAGCTACCAGCAATTTTTGTAACCAATCCATCAACGAATTAGCTCCGGGAAAAGCTTCTCTTTTAAATGGGCTTCATGCAATGTTTGCTATTGGTGCATTTACTTTTCCGCTGCTTCTCATTGCTCTTACAAAAAATAATCCTGACAACTGGATTTATGCCTGCTATTTTATGTTAATTATGGGGATTTTAAGCTGGATTATGTACTTTATTATCCCCAATTCTGAAGGTTTCACAACAGGAACAAAGAAACAAACTGCTTCCGGCTTTGCATTTTTTAAGGAACCTCTGTTTTATCTCTGTACTTTGACAATGTTTTTTTACTTATGTGCAGAACAGGGTGTTATCGGCTGGATGATTACCTATTTTAAAGACACCGGATTGCTTCCGCAGTCACTTTCACAGGCTACCGCCAGTGTTTTATGGATTATGATTTTAGCAGGAAGACTTTTAACTGCATGGCTTTCTACAAAAGTGCAGAAAGAATGGCTGCTTCTTTGTATGGGATTTGGTCTGGTAGCATTCTTCCTTTTATTATTGTTCAGCTCTACGACACCGTTTATTCTCATAGGTATTATGGGCTTTGGTTTCAGCATGGCAGGACTTTATCCTACAACTGTTTCCTTTGCAGGAAGTATTATTCAGAAGTATACCCTTGCATGGAGCTTTATCTTAACCATCGCAAGCTTAGGGGCAATTATCATGCCTTCCATTATCGGTAAAATCGCAGAAACAGCAGGAATTTACTACGGTATGCAATCGATTATCGCCGTTGTAATCATAGATTTTATTTGTATCGTTCTGCTGGTAAGCTATATTCGGAAATTAAGAAAGAAAAACATTCCGGTATAAACATTAGGTAAAATTAAAAAGGAGTTGTCGTGTTAAATCATATCCTGAATATTTATATATTTCTGGATAATGTTTAAATGACAACTCCATTTTTTATATCTTATTTTACCTCAACCAGTTCAATATGGAAATTCAATTCCTTTCCTGCCATTTCATGATTTGCATCAAAAGTAATGGTAGTCTCTGTTTTTTCTACAACACTCACCGGAAATGGCTGTCCTAACTGATTTGTCAGGTAAACACGCTGACCTGCTTCCAAATCTTCAGAGCCCGGAAGCTGTGCAATCTCAAGAGTAAAAACTGCATCCGAATCCGGCATACCATAAGCTTCTTCAGGCATTAAGTGAACATCAACACTCTGTCCCACTTCCATATCTGCGACAGCTGCGTCAAATCCTTTAATCATCTGACCTACTCCGCAAATAAATTCCAATGGTTCCCCACGGTCATAAGAGGAGTCAAACTGCGTTCCGTCATTAAAAGTTCCTTTGTAATGTGTACGACAGGTCTTGCCCACATTGCGTCCTGTCAAATGCACATGTCCTCCACAAGAACCACCGCAGCTTCCACCACAGGAATGTCCGTCTTCATGACTGCCGCAGCTATGCCCTTCCTCATGATGATGGTCACAGTTTACACCGGCAGATACTAATTCACCTTCTAAATAAGCTTCCACAGCCTGATCTACATCTCCCTGCACACCTGAACACACTTCAATTCCTGCTTCTGCCAGCGCTGTCTGAGCACCGCCGCCAATACCGCCGCAAATCAACAAATCTACGGACTGATTACCCAGAAGCTCTGCCAAAGCGCCATGTCCTGCGCCATTAGAGCTGATTACTTCGCTTGAAATCACTTGATTGTTCTCTACTTCATATACTTTAAAAAATTCTGTCTTTCCAAAATGCTGAAATATGTTTCCGTTATCATAAGTTACTGCAATTTTCATCTTTGCTGTTCTCCTTTTTCTTCATGTATATGCATCTATCCTACCATAAAATCATGCCATAATCCACCCCATCCATGTAGATAAAACAATCATAACAATAGAAAAAATAAACGAATTTACCGAAATTAAGGTTGCACGCTGCTCAGAAGAAATCATTTCATTGATAAGCACGTCTGTCCTGACTTCCAGAAAATCATCAGCAAATGCTCCTACAAAACCTCCGCAAATCATGAAAGCAGGACTTTTTGTAAATGCCAAGAGAAAAGAAACTATCACAATCAAACTACTGATGAGCACAACCTTTTTATAAGAAACTGATGGAAAAAGTGATGTTGCTCTTGAACCTAAAGCAGCTCCCATCCCCATGGCAAAAAGGACCGGTCCCAGCATCCCCTGATTTAATCCTGCAAGGGGCAGCTTTGCCTGTAAAAAGAACAATACCAACGTGGAAACAGCTCCTATAATTGCATTGATTACCATAATCCTTCTCATCTTTTTATTAAGAAGTAGAAAATGCCAGCTTTCTCTGACTGTATTCACCACTCTGTCAGATACCTTTTTTTCATCTGTTTTCGTTCCTATCTCGACCTCTTTTAAACTGCATGCAATAAATAATGCTATCAAAGTAAAAAGAATATCCGCCGTATAAGCTTTTCGAAAGCCGAGAAATAATGCAAGCCCTGCACAGAGTGTGGACGTAGAATTGGTAATTCTGTAAAGCATCATATCTGTTGCTGCAAACGTATTATACTCGTTTTCTTTTCCTACCAGTTTTAAACTGTCATAAGCCAATGCCTCTCTCGTACCGGAAGCCAAATTATAGCTTAAAGCGCTAAATCCTATGGCAAATGCCGTTGCCCAAAATCCCTCTGACCAAACCATCATGACACTGGATAATAAAGAGGCAAGCTGACTCATAACCATGGTCTTTTTTCGACCGAAAACATCTGCCGCAACGCCTGACGGAATTTCAAATATACAGCTTACAATATGAAAAATACTTTCCAACATCCCAATTTCTAAAAGGGAAAATCCTCTCATCGCCAACAATGCAACCCATGATGCTCCTGCAATTTGAAAATACCCCACAGAAGTTAGTAAATATAACTTACCTATCTGCTGTCTTATATTAAATTTACGCATAAAAAAATCTCCTTTTCAAATAAATTACTTGATTAGGAGATAGTGGCTTTTTATAGTTGTCGCAATCATAAAAAACGATTTTGCCTAAAAAAGAGCGCACTATCCCTGTAAACAGCAATATAGGCACCTTTCATGAGGTGAATAGTCGTTGTTTTCCAGCTCATAGCTTGCTCCTTTCTGCAAAATCTGCTTTAAAAATTTTTTCTTATGTTACAGTATAGCAGATAATAAAAAATTTTTCCAGATTTTTTTAATTTTCATGATATTTATATTTTTTCATGTAATAGAAAAACTCCCCAAAACCGAAGTTCTGGGGAGTTGTAAAATACTGTTTGAAATTGTCTGTCCCAAAGGGAAGATTATCGTTTTGATAGTTCCAAGATAACTGTGTTCCTTATATTATAAGGCTTTCTGATGTGTTTGTTACTCTTTTGTTTCTATCAGGTTACTAACGCAAAAGTCTGTTTACTTCTGCTTGAACAGCAGAATAATTATATCCTGCCTGTTCTAACTTAGATTTTCGTGTTGCACCATTGCCCCACTTCCCCTGAATAACTTCCTTTGCAACTTCAGTCACAGACTTCTGTCCACAAAGTTCATTGACTTTCTGCTGAACTTCAGAATAGTTATATCCTGCATTTTCAAGTGCAGTCTTTCTTGCAGTTCCATTTCCCCATTTTCCTGCAAGAACTTCTTTTGCTACTTCAGCAACTGATTTTGTTGGTGTGGATGTTTTACCACTTACAAGTTCATTGACCTTTGCCTGAACTGTTGCATAGTCATAACCTGCTGATGTTAGTCTGTTCTTTCTGTCATCACCATTACCCCACTGACCTGCTAAGACTTCCTTTGCAATGGTTGTGATGTCTTTCTTTGTTGTAGCAGGTGCAGGTGTAGATGCAGACTGTGTTGTGTATGCAGGAACACCAAATCCCCTGATATACTTTCCATTGACTGCAAGTGTTCTTCTTCCAACCTTATTTGAAGTGTTTCCTTCAATAACTGTGATTATCTTACCATCACATTTTTCAACAATTCCAACATGGTCAGATGAACCTACATTGTCACCAATGCCTGAATCCTGCCAATCATAGAAAATGACATCACCTGCTTTTGGAACATATGCATCATTTTCAACCCAACATCCAATCTGCTGAAAACCTTTAATCATGTAATTACATGAACATTCTGTTGGAATGATTCTTGTGTAACCAAGTTTCACTGCAACAGCAGATACAAAGGTTGCACACCATGCATCTGTATATGTTACTTTGTAACCCCTTGGTCTTGGATTCTGTGTGTTGTATAAATCAATAATTGCTCTGTGTGAACCATCTGCTTCATTATATCCAAGCCATGCTTTTGCCTGATTCACTACTGCTGTTCTATCATATGACATACTGTTGTTACCTTCTTTCTTGTCGTACTGTGTCAAATCATACTGATTGATTAACTTCATGTTGTTATCTACATAAGTAGAAGATGTTGCATATCCATCTGCCTTGATGGTTTCAAGATATGTCTTAGGGTCTGTGATGCCCTTCAGATTGCTATATCTTGGAAGCTGAATGAATTCAAAATACCCTTTGATTCCATCTTCCATGCTGTCATAAACCCTAAAATTGTCTTTGATGGTTGTCAGTGTTCCAACTTCATATTCTTCCTGTGTTGTCAGATTCACTGATTTTCCTGTCCATTTAGTCCCACATTTTAGACCAAAATAATTGTGATAGGTGGAAGCAAGTTTTGACTTGCCCCACCCACTTTCTAAGATTGCCTGTGCAATGATTGGACTATGAACCAAGATTCCATAAGACAGTGCTACCTTGCAGACTGTATCTGCAACTTTCTTGATGAATTCATGATTAGTCATTTATTACCCTTCTTTCTGTTCTGTTAAAACATCAATTGCTTTGTTGATTGCATCAGGTAATGGAAGACCCATAAGACCTGCATTTTCCACAATTGAAATCAATTCATTTGCCATAAATCCAATGATGACTGCATTTCTGATGTAATCCACACCAATTGCTAAATCTAATCTATATGCAATCAATACAAACAAAAGGGTCATGCATTTCCTGCAAAGTCCTTTCCATCCTGCTTTGCTTTCTAATGCACCTGATTCAGTTTTGTTGGACTTGTGAAAAACACCTGCAACCACCAATCCTGAAAAGTAATCAATTCCCATAAAAATAAGTAATGTAATCAAACCTGTGTCCCATCCACCAAACGCTGATGCAATGATGCTTCCAATGACACCAATACCTGTGCAAATTCCTTCTTTAATATTCATTTTGTTTATCTTCCTTTCTGCATAAAATAAGCACCATGCATTTCTGCATGATGCTTTGCTGTGTGTTATTGACTTATGCCTGACCTGCTAAATCACCACAATCAAGGTCAATCAGAACCTGAACAACCTTGTCCTTGATTCTTGCAGGGACATCATCAATTGTCTTCACACCCTTGATGATAAGTGTTGCATATACTACTGCCATGTTTTCCACTTCCTTTCTAAATAAAATATTTATGATAAGATTGGTTATCAACCTTCATCACCTACTTCAGCAAGGTCAGGATGACCTTCTTTGACCAATTCCTGCTTGACTTCATCTTTGATTCTTGTTGGTACATCACCAATGGTTTTGATTCCCTTGATGATAAGACTTGCATAAATCTTCACCATAATAATCACTTCCTTTCTATACCATCATTTCATAAATTTCACACATAGCTTCTTGTGCTTGTGTCATTTGTTCTTCAAGACTTGCATTTTTTTCTGCCTGAATTCTGATGTATTCATCTTTGTCATACTCTGTCAAAGTGAATTCATACATTGTAACTTCATCATCTGATTCAGGATTCTTCACTTTAATTTCAGTGATGCTTTCATAAGTGAAAACCTTTGATTCAGTGATTTCCACATCTTCAGGTTTCACTGTACTTCTTTGTGTTCCATACTGTTTCATGCTACTTTTCCACCTTTCTTGACATTCAATTCATAATATTTAGTTGCATATGAAATCAATGGTTCAACATATTTCTGTGTCAGTCTGAAACAATTTCCATAATCAGTCCAACCTTTGTAAGAATTTATTGAACACCACTCTGAATAGTTCATCATGTTCCCTGATTCAACTTTCTTCCTTATCTTCACCATTTTCTTTTTCATGTCTTTGCAGGTTTGCTTTCTTAATAGTACATAGGAAACAAACACCCTATAACCAAGGTAATCAATACCCCTGACATAAGTTGGAAACACTTGATAATTCTTCTTGATTTCTAACTTCATATTGTTGTGGAAGTATTCATTGATTTCTTTCAGCAACTGATGTAGTTCTTCCTTAGTTCTTGCAAGAATCACAATGTCATCCATATATCTGAAGTAATATTTGACATGCTTGACTTCTTTCATCCAATGGTCAAAATCACTGAAGTAATAATTCCCACTGTACTGTGACAGATAGTTTCCAATTGGAATTCCTGTGTTTGGGTCAATATCTTCATCTAACAGATATATTGAAACAAGGTCTTCATCTTCTGCTGTGTTGATTGAATCAATGATTTCATCAAGAATCCAAAGAAGGTCATTATCTTTGAACATCTTTCTGTATTTCTGTTTCAGAATGTCATGATTCACTGATTGATAATAATGTCTTGCATCTATCTTCAGACAATATTGACAGTTTGGAACATCATGTTGGACTGCTTTCTTTACCCTGCTAAGTCCTTTGTGAATTCCCCTGTCAGGTATTGCTGAAAAGGTATCAGAAATAAGGTGCTTGATTAAATATGGTTCAATTACCTGCAAGATTGCCCACTGTGCGACCCTGTCAGGAAAATAAGGAAGTTTATAAATCTTTCTTGTCTTCCCATGCTCATTTTTATAGAACACTTCATATTCAGATGTATGATAGGTTTTATTTATCAGCATGTCCTGCAATTCCTTCAGGTACTTATCGGGGTCAGAATCAATCATTTGCACTTCTGCATACCATCCTTTCCCTTTCTTTGCATGTTGATGTGCTAACTTCAAATTTTCCATATCATAAATCTTTTCATATAAATGTCCATAACGCTTCATATAATTACAACCACCAATTCTTTCTGTCATTTTTGTATGCGTGTTTCTGATTCTTCAACTTCCTTTCAGGATTTACCAAAACAGATTCATTCCATGTGCTGTCATCAATGAATGACAGGCTTTTGTGTTTTGCCAAGTGGCAGGGTCAAGTAATTTCCACAATTTTTTTATATGAAAACAGACAGTCCTTTTGGACTGCCTGAAATCAACCACGCATTTACTAAGTGACTGCTGATATTACGATTACGATTCCCAACACTGTTATTCAAATTCCAATAGAAACTACCTGCATTAGAACCATTATTCCAATTACCGCCCAATAGAGTAATCCTGAAAATGTATTTATTGTGTACAGATATAACAACAAGGTGGAAGATGTTGCCATCAACAATTACCTAACCCATATATTTAATTAAACAGTGACTGTTGGTACATACACCAAGCGACCGCCGACAGTACGATAACGAGTCCCAACACCGTTACCCAAATGCCAACAGAAACCACCCGCAGAAGAACCATAATACCAATAACCGCCCAAGAGAGCAAGCCTGTATCCATCCCAAGTGTTGTTCTGATAGTAGTAATCACCAACAGGTAATGAACTGTTTCCTTTGACTTCAGAAGGTAAGAACAACCAATCATACTTTGTGGAATATCCCATTGCTGAAACATATCCATTTTCTGATGGAAGTGCGAAACCAATATTTTCATAATTATCTGTTCTCTTAGATTCAGCATAATTGAAATCTTTACACACATAACCTAAAAATGGTTTTCCAACTTCACAATAAAAGTTGATTCCATATGCGAATTTCCAAATGTTACCCCAAAAGTTTTCAACACCACGATAACAAATAGAAGTTTTTCCATCTGCTGTGTTCTTTGTAGCAACACCACCTTCACATGTGGTTGTTTCTGTTGCTCTGCCTGTACCATTACCAAGTGAAGCTGTTGAACCTGTTGCACCTGCATAAGAACTTGTTGTGTCAGAACCTGTTGTCCAAGGAAGATTGACAACACCCTGACCAATAGCAGTCTGAAGGTTCATCATTCCCATTTCAACAATCATTAGTAACTGTTCCATAGATGCTGTTTTGATTCCAAAGGAATGCCAACCTTCACCCCTGTTCTTTGCCATCTGTTCAATGTTTGGTCTTGTCAGGTTCTGTGATACACCTGAACTGTTTCTGAATCAGTGTTGGTTGTTCCATCCTGAACAGGTTCATCAGAAGATTCTTCAACAGGTTCTGACTGTGTGCGTGATTTTCTTCCCCTTCTTGACGGTGTTTCTTCAGCAATTTCTTTTGCATCTTCCTGAATTTCTTCAGCAGGTTTGGCAAAAAAATTTGCTTCATCATACACTTTCAAAAGTTCATTCCAATCCAAAGGAATTGATGTGGTCTTGATGTTCTTTAATCTTCCACCGCCAAAGATTACTTCATTGGATTTGAAATTCAATGTTCTTGTTTCATCATCTTCCACAACTACCCTTGCCACAATGTCAACCATACCTGCAATCTTGTTTGCAACCTTGTCTGCAATGTTTGGTTTGATTGCTGTGATTTTATCACCTGATTTCTTTGTGATGTCCTTTGAAGTATCTTCGTGAGAAATCAACACAATATTTTCATAGTCAAGGTTCATCAATCTTCTGATGGTTGATAAGAATTCTGTTCTTACCTTGTCCCATGCTCTGAAGCTGTCATCTGATTCATGTGTGATACCTAATCTGTCATACATGAATAATCTGCATGATTCATAAGTATCTTCAAGAAGGTCAACAATAATGGTCTTAAATCCATTCTGACCTGCTGTCTTTTCAAGTTCATCAATAGCTTTCTTGAAGACATCCCATGCAAGAATCTTCTGTCTTCCTTCCATTGTGTCCTTGATAGGTAAATACTGCATAGTAACAAACTGAATGTTTCCATCAGTATTCAGATTCAATGGTGAAGGTGCTGAATCCATAAATGTTGTTTTTCCTGAAAATGCACCACCATAAATCCATAATTTTCTTTTGGTTGTCTTTCCAACCTGTCTTCTTTCTGCACTTGGTAAAATCATATAGTCCAATCCTTTCTGACAATAGTCTTTATATTCACACCAATCACACAAATAAGATTCATTCTTTTCACACTTATCTGTAAGACCAATGTTCATACACGTTTCATAAAAATCTGCAACCTTGGAAGGGTCATAAACCACTTCTTTGATTTGAATTTCCTTTGCTTCAAGTTCTTCATAGATTCTGTTCCTGAACTCCTGAAGCGTTTCTGTTTTCTTCTGTCTAATCTGAACCTTTGGAACAAACACAAAATACATTTTTCTGATGTGCTTTCCTGTGATTCTTTCAAAGAAATATTTATATACATGCAACTGTCTTGATTCCATATAGTGGTCAATGTTGTTTGAATACTTGAAATCATATAAATCAAACTGACCATGTGGAAGACCTGCATCATGCTTGGTACATGGAACAATCAAGTCTGCTGTTCCTTCATAAACATCATTCTTGAAATTGACTTCATGAAATCCTTCAGGAAGAAGTTCTTTCATCCTTGGAATCCAATATTCAAGTTTGATGATTTCATTGATGTGTGCATCTGTGATAATAGGATATGAATCTTTGTATTCCTGAATAGCTGTTTCCATATCCTTTTCCATGCCCCTGTGAATTGCTGTTCCAAGAATCAATGAATTTGCAGGGTCATCTGTTGGAAGCACTTCAATGTTCTGTCTGTATCTGAAACCAAATCTTGCAGGACAATTTTCAAAACATTCTGCTGTTGAAAAATGAAAATTATCCATCTGACCACCTTCTTTTCAATAAGTCATAATTGTATGCAGTGTTTGCATCATCCACCTTCAAGCAATCAATGAATTTCTTGAACAATTCAAAATGGTCAGGATAAAGAAGAATTCCATATCCACCTGCTTCATCAATCTTCTTCAGGTTGTGAATCTGAAGTGGTGAAGGTTTTCCATTCTTTGCCTTGACTTCAATTCCAAGGAATCTTCCATTGCAACATGCAAGGATATCAGGAACACCTGCTTTGGTGAATTCACCACCGCCCCAATATTTAATGAAATAGCAGTTATTTGATTTCAGGAAAGACTTGATTCTGTTTTCAAAATTCTTTTCTGATGCCATATCAACCACCGATATTTGGACAGATACAATCCCATTGATAATCTTTGAAGTGAAGTTCTTCATCTTTCAGAATTTTTCCATCAACAATTTCAATGACCTGATTGAATTCCATCCCCCTTTCAAAACCATGAATTTTCATATCAACATGATATTTTTCACATGTTTTCAGAAGTTCATCTGCTGAAATTCCCCATGCAAATTTAGAATCAAAGACTGCAACAAAGATTTCATCATTTTCATATTCAGAAAGATAAACTTCTACACCTTCGACAAATCCCCTTCTTGTGTTTTCAATCCAACATGTTTCATTTGAATCAATATCACCATATTCATTTACTGATAACTTTGGATGTTCTTCACCAAGAAATCCAACAGGATGCAAACCTTCAAGAATGAATTTTGTCATATTTTCTTTTGTTCCACGAACTTTCAAACTTCCTTCACACCAATTAGGCATGTTATTCACCTTCTTTCTATTTCACTGTAATTCTTACTGACGCACTAACATTGGAAGTCTTTGAATATGCTTCAGCAATATCAGGATGGTCTGCTTTCAGCTTCTTGGAATCAACGGTTGTTCGTGTTGTTGGTGCAACATACATGAACTTGACTTCAGGTGTTTCAAATGACTTCACACCATATGTTTCCATTGCTTCCTGCAACTTCTGCTTCATGACCTTTTCCTGTTCATCCAATTTCTTTTTCTGAACTGTGATATCTGTAATTGCTTTCAGTACATCAGGAACTGCTGACTGAATCACCTGAAGGTCAGTTTCTTCAACCTGTTCTTCACACACCTTTGCAATGTCCTGACACACATCATTGCATGTGTCTTTCTTATCACAGAAATAACAGCAATTTGTACATTCATTTTTATCATCAATAGCAACTTTACATTTCATCATAATATTCACCTTCCTTTTCTAATCTTTCATAATATGGTTCTGTATCAGTCACCCAACCATTTGCATACAACACAAGACATATCCATATGAAATTGACTAACATGATGACATATGGTTGCCAACTGATAATGCAGTCAATCCAACATATCCAATAAATCAGCGAAAATACATTTATTGCAGTCAAGGCTTTGATTACAAAGTTATGAATTTTTCTTTTCATCTTCTTTGAACAATTCATCTGTGAAATCCTTCCTTTCTTCCAATGTGTGCAGGATTTGTTCTTCAACTGTTCCCTTGCAAATCATCAGATAATAGAAACATGTTTTTTCTTGACCAATCCTGTGAATCCTTTTCTTGGACTGTTCAAAATCTTCTGATGACAATGGAAGCGAAAAATAAATGATTCTGTTGCACTTCTGAAGATTCAGTCCTTTGGATGCTGATTGATACTGACATAAGGTCACACTGTTTGATTCTTGTTCATAGGCTGTCAGGTCTTTGGTGTGTCCATTGATTTCTGAAATTGGTCTGTCAAGTTCCTGACATATCTTCTTCATGTTCCATAGTTCATCATTAAATGAATAGAATACAATCAATCTTTCCTGTGTTGATTCAACCAAATCCCTGAATGCATCCAACTTGTTTTGATTGAATTGACTGCATATCTGTCTGCTATAAAGCAGTTTTGTCAATGATGTATCACCAACCAATTCCTGACCTTCTATTGTTACAATGCAATCCTTCTGAAACTTCCAATATTCTTTAGGTGCTTTCAATCTGATATGTGTGAATACCTGTTCAGGTAATTCATAACATTCTTCAGTCTTCTTGAATATTGCACCATATTCACGCATTTTGGATTTCAACCTATCAATGTTTTTATATGGGTCTTCTTTGTCCACAATCTTGTGTTGAAAACCACCTGAATCAATTGTTGTCCAATTCACATATTGCCTGTTATATAGGTCTTCTGAAATCTTCCAACCTAGCAGGTGGACTTGTGTCCATAGATTTTCATATTTACCACCAACAGGTGTTCCTGAAAGAAGAATCACATGTGCAGGTTTCATCTTCAGGATGAATTTTGTCTGCTTTGCTTTCTGATTCTGTATCAAAGATGATTCATCAAGCATCAATGTGAAATCATATAAGTCAAGCAATTCTTTTCTTCTCCAAGCCAATTCATAATTTATAACACCAACTATGAAGAATCTTTGTCCTTGTGACAGTCCATGATATTCACCAAGCTGTTTCTTATTGGTAAGGTCAAACACCTGCATCTGATAGTTATCTGTGAAGTGTTCCACCCAATCCTGAACCTTTGATTTCTGACACACAATCAAGTTCACTTTGCATCCAAATCTTTTCATCATTTCTGACCCTGTGAATGTCTTACCAAGACCCATGTCATGATAAACTGCAATGTTGTCAAAGTCCTTTGTTTCCTGCAATGCTTCTTGCTGATGTGGAAACAGGGAAATCATATCTTGATGCCTGTCACATCTTCAAAGATTTCTTTGTCAAAGTTTGGCATTGCTTTGATGATGTTTTTGTATCTTTCAGAAAGTGAATCCCACCATAACTGTCCACACTCTGATTCATCAAGAATCTTTAAGTAACCACCAACAACTTCATATTCAGGATGCTGTTCTTTTTCTTCATCAGTCATATCATCTGACCAAATCCAATCAACAACATTTCTTGGAATCTGATTCAACAGATATCTTGCATCTGAATTTAACCAATCACGATAAGTCCAATCTGAAGGTTTATTGAATAAGAAGATTTTTGGTTCTTCTGTGTTGAAGCACCCATTGGAAAAGTTAGTCTTGTTCCAATCACCGCTGTTCCAATCACCGCTGTTCCAATCACCGCTGTTGCGATTACCGCTGTTGCAATCACCGCTGTTCCAATCACCGCTGTTCCAATCACCGCTGTTGCGATTACCGCTGTTGCAATCACCGCTGTTCCAATCACCGCTGTTCCAATCACCGCTGTTGCGATTACCGC
>ERZ835762.81-NODE-81-length-125464-cov-5.582390_pt1 | contig 125464 bp, 129 predicted proteins | sample MGYA00519687_ERZ835762 | MGnify/ENA primary metagenome ERZ835762 (study PRJEB31850, sample SAMEA3708783) | human gut metagenome | biome: human gut; feature: human-associated habitat; material: faeces | place: China | collected 2014 ... | reverse complement strand
ACGCTTGCTGGGCATACATAGTAGGTGCTGCTATTGCTATTAAGAAGGACTGCAGAAGGGCAGCAGACGCGGCAGCAGCTATCGGCGAGGGCCTTCAGTCATTCTGTATTCCAGGTTCTGTTGCTGACCAGCGTAAGGTTGGTTTAGGACACGGCAACCTGGGCAAGATGCTTCTGGAAGAAGAGACCGACTGCTTCTGCTTCCTGGCAGGCCATGAGTCCTTTGCTGCTGCTGAGGGCGCTATCGGTATCGCTGAGAAGGCAAACAAGGTCCGTCAGAAACCACTGCGTGTTATCCTGAACGGTTTAGGAAAGGACGCTGCACAGATTATCTCCAGAATCAATGGATTTACCTATGTAGAGACAGAGATGGATTACTATACAGGCGAGGTTAAGGAGCTGTGGAGAAAGTCTTACTCCGAGGGACTTCGCGCAAAGGTTAACTGCTACGGCGCTAACGACGTAACAGAAGGCGTTGCTATCATGTGGAAGGAAGGCGTGGATGTTTCCATTACCGGTAACTCCACCAACCCAACCAGATTCCAGCACCCGGTTGCAGGAACCTATAAGAAGGAATGCGTAGAGAAGGGCAAAAAGTATTTCTCCGTGGCATCCGGCGGCGGTACAGGCCGTACCCTGCATCCTGACAACATGGCAGCCGGCCCTGCTTCCTACGGTATGACTGACACAATGGGACGTATGCATTCAGATGCTCAGTTCGCAGGTTCCTCTTCCGTGCCTGCACACGTAGAGATGATGGGTCTTATCGGTGCCGGCAATAACCCAATGGTTGGTATGACGGTGGCGATTGCGGTTAGCATTGAGGAAGCGGCGAAGGAAGGGAAATTCTAAGAAAAGCCCATTTTATAAGGGTTTGAGAAGTTGTGAGTTGTGCTGAAAAGTGCTGAATTTGAGTGTGTAGAACACAAGTAGCGCACAGGTAGCACACATGCGTAGCGCACAAATGATTAGAATTAAAATGTTAATGTATAAGAGATGTTTTTCATGGTGATTACCGTGTGAAACATCTCTTATTTTGTTATCTTGCATATCTCTTTATGGAGTTGCTCCATTGTCCGGTGAGTGTAGGTTTTTTCTGTAATATCTGTTATGGCATGACCGACAATGAGTTTTAATATGTATTCGTCTACATGACATTCTTTGGCTTTTGTGATGAAAGTATGTCTGGTTTCGTGCGGTCGGTGGGTCAGCTTCAAGCGTTTCATGGCTTTTACGAATCTGCCCCGATATTTGTCATAGGTCATGTAGGTTCCCTGTTGTCCGTTATCGTCATTGAACAGAAATTCATTTTCTGGTGAGAAGCGTTTTTCAATGAGAGGGCGGATAATAGGGTGAATTGGTACAACACGGTTTTTTCCTGCGTCTGTTTTCATACCGCCTTTCATGGTATTGGCTTCCAGGTCAATGTCTGCTGTTTTTAAGGTCGCTAATTCCTGTGGTCGCCAGCCGCTGTAAATTCCTATTAAAATCATATCCACAAAAGGAACCTCGTTTACATTATCCCAGAGCAGGCTAATTTCTTCTGGTGTAAAGGGAATGACTTCTTTTTCTGGTGCTTCACGTTTGACAGCGTTACAAAGCTGTGCGTAATCTTTTTGGACTATCTCATGTTTCATTGCGTAACGGTACATCATATTGAACAGCGATTTGATTCTGCCTTTTGTAGCATTGCCTACAGTTGCGTCACGTATGGTTCCCTCTAAATGCTCCACACGAATATCTTTCATTCGCATTTTGTAAAGGGGAGTACAATAATTATAAGCGGCTTGGACAGTCCGCACACTTGATATAGTGGATAGAGTAGGAAAATAGTCTTTACTCCACAACTCGTATACATCTTCAAAGGTGACAGAGTTGGTCTGAATATCATAAGGACTGGAATTGTAGTTTACAAGGGCTTGAACCGCTTCATCTCTGGTGTGATAATAGCCGATTGTTACCCGGTTCTGTACCAGCTTTCCTTTTTCCTCACTGTATGCCCAACCATTCGTAATAACTGCCCGCCACGGATTGCGGCGTTTGCCTGAAAGTTTATAGACACTTCCTGTTCCGTTTGCTCTTTGTAATGTTTTTGCCATACAATCATCCTTTCTTTTCGTATTCTATTTTCAAGGAACATTTGTAAAAATTATTCTTCTGGTTTTTCTTCCAGCGTGGTAGAGGAATAATAGGCAAGGTCTTTGTCCTGTAATTCCTTGTACCGTTTGGCGCTGATACGGTTATTCTGAAATTCTTCCCGGTACTCTGCAAATTCTTCCAGAAACAGACACATATCTGCATTGAAATCTGCTGACTTGTCTTTACCATTAAATGTAATAGAACACTCCCATTCGTCATAATTGGGAGGACGCTTTACATCAATATTGAAATTCAAGCCTTTTACTCTGTCCAGCTTGAAAAGAAAGTCCATAATATCTGAAAGACTATGGATATTCTTTTCGTCATGCTCGTAGCCAATTAGGAATGTAGATGTGGTATCAAGCACCTTTGCCAACTCGTTAATCATGGCAATGGAAACCTCAATTTCACCGCTTTCATATTTTTGTATCGTGCGGAGCGATTTTCCTAAAAGGTTCGCTAATTCTGTCTGATTGATACCTTTCTGTTTTCTGGCTACCCGGATTCTCTGTCCGATATTATTTTGATTCTCTATCATTTGTTCACCTCCACCCTTATCATATCATATAAAAATACGAATTACAAGTACATATATTTATAAAAAAAGCTTGACATATGAAAAATAAATACATATAATTAAATGTGTATTAAAAGTACATATTTTAGAAATAAAGGAGGTAAATCATGCGATTAGACGAAACAAAAATGCAGATTAAAATGGGCGAACAGGAAATGAATATCCGTATGTTAGCTGAAAAGAGCGGGGTGTCCAGACAAACAATCTCCTGCATTAAAGCAGGAAAAAGCTGTTCCCGGGTGGTAGCGTACAAGCTGGCAGAAGCACTTGGAATAAGTATGAAAGACATTCTAAGGCAGTAGGGAGGGATTGGATGGAAAGAATCAGGTACTATGTAGAATTACCACAGTTTAAAGGAAGAAATGTGCCCATAGCAGAAATCGCAAAAGCAATTGGGAAAGACGCACAATACATACGCTATGGTTTACAAAATGGGATTTTTACATTTGGATATGCGGTTAAGCTGGAAAATTCATCAGAGTACAATTATTACTGTCCAGACCGGAAAGTATGGGAGGAAACCGGATACTTTAAACCGGATGAAGAAAACACAGAGAATGAAAAAACCCTTGCATAGCAGGCAAGAGTTTTCATGGTAACAGGGGCAAGCCGCCGTTACAATATCTCACAGTATTAGTATACAGGCGGCTTCTCCAAAAATCAACACAAATTTGAAAGAGAGGTGCCAAAGTGGAAGAAAAAAATAAAGCAGAATTAAAACTGATTCGTATGGATGAAGTGCCGGAGGAAGAGGTGGAATGGCTTCTCTATCCATTTATTCCTTTTGGTAAGGTTACGATTATTCAGGGTGATCCGGGCGAGGGAAAGACAACACTTGCTTTACAGATTATTGCAAAGCTGACCTGCGGGGAAGCGGTGCTGCCTTTTGATAAATCGGGGACAGTGCTTGACATTGAGGATATGGAGGAACCAGATAGAAAGCCTATGAATGTTCTTTACCAGACGGCAGAGGACGGCCTGGGCGATACCATTAAGCCACGGTTGACGGCGGCAGGGGCAGACTGTTCAAAGGTTTTGGTGATTGATGATAAGGAAAAAGCATTGACCATGATGGATTCCAGACTGGAAGAAGCTATCGTCAAAACGTCTGCCAAATTGGCAGTGCTTGACCCCATACAAGGTTATTTAGGTGCTGATGTTGATATGCACCGGGCGAATGAAATAAGACCTGTGATGAAGCGTATTTCTACATTGGCAGAGAAGTATCATTGTGCGATTGTCCTAATCGGTCATATGAATAAAGCCAGCGGCGGGAAATCTTCCTATCGTGGTCTTGGTTCCATTGATTTTCAGGCGGCGGCAAGAAGTGTATTGATTGTTGGCAGAATAAAAGATGACCCAGATGTCAGAGTAGTTTGTCAGGTGAAAAGCTCATTGGCACCGGAAGCAAAACCGATAGCATTTCGTCTGGACAAACAAAACGGTTTTGAGTGGACAGGGGAATATGACATCAGTGTGGATGATTTACTTTCCGGTGAATGCAGAGGGCAGAAATCAAAAAGTGCAAAGGAATTTTTAAAGGAAATTTTAGCAGACGGACAGATGGCGTGTAAGGATATAGAGGAAGAAGCAAAAGACCGTGGAATCCGTAAGAAAACACTTTGGAATGCTAAAAAAGAATTGAATGTGGATTCTGTCAAAATAGGGAATCAGTGGTATTGGACTTTATAAAAAAGAAGATGGCAAGATTGCCATATCTATAGGAATAGGGAATCTTGCCACCTTGATTATGTAGGGGCTTGGCAGAACAGGGCAGGCAGAAACAAACGGCTGTAAAGCCGTGAGCGGCGTCAGCCGGACAGCCCCCGGCAGGGCGCAAAACCTGCTTGCAGGTTCGCATTTTTGATAGGGAACCTGTCAAAAGTGCTTTTGCGTTACTTTCGACGAAAGTAACAAAGCTATGGCGGCTTAAACGCCGCCCCATTTGCCCGGAAGAAAGGGGGAAACTCATGGAACGTACAATCAGCGGCATGATGGGGAAAGGCTCACTTACCCATAACAGGAGAGCATTTACAGCAGAGAATGTTGACGCTGAACGGACAAAAAATAATATAGAATATTGTAATGAAAGTCTGAAACAAGTATACCATACTTTATTTGATGATGCAGTTAAAAGATACAACGAGAAGCAGACACGCAAAGACCGTATGATTGATAATTATTATGACAAAATCAGGACGGGCAAACAGGAGAAACTATTTCATGAAGCCGTATTCCAGATTGGCAACAAGGATGATATGAATGTCAGGGGTGAATATGGAGAACTTGCAAAACAGATTTTAGATGAATTTATGCAGGATTTTCAAAAAAGGAATCCTAATCTATATGTGTTCTCGGCGCACCTACATATGGATGAAGAAACGCCCCATTTACATATCGACTTTGTACCTTATATGACTGGAAGCAACAGGGGATTAGATACCAGAATTTCATTGAAACAGGCGTTAAAGGCACAAGGCTTTGAGGGAAGTAATCGGCAGGAAACAGAGTGGAGGCTATGGATTGATTCAGAGAAGCAACAGTTATCTTCTGTCATGGAGCGTCATGGAATCCAATGGGTGAAGTTGGGGACACACCGGAAGCATTTGAGCGTATTGGATTTTGAGAAGCAAGAGCGGGAAAAGGAAGTCCAGAATTTAGAGAAGCAGATAGAGGAATCGGTTAAAAAAGTCCGTACTACAGAAAAACAGGCTAAGACGAAACAGGCACAAATAATACAGGCTGAAAAAGAGTTGAGCCAGATTGTTTCCAGCCGGTCGAAAGTAAACAAAAATATTCAGGCAATACAAACCGGAACCGAATGGCAGTTGCCGGAGCCAACCGCATTCACGAGTATCAAAGCTTATAAAGAAAAGAAAGCGGAGCCGCTTGTTGCCCGACTAAAGGAAATTGTACAAACCATAATGATTCAGAATCTTGATTTGAGCCGCAAATTGGAAGCCGCCGGAAACCGCCTGGAACAAGTCCGTCAACAGGTAAAAAGATTGGAGTACCACTTGGATCATGTGGTGCATGAAAATGAAGATTTAAAGGAGCAGAACGGCGATTTAAAACGGCTAAAAACAGCTTTAGGTGAGGATAAGGTTATTTCTATCATTGAGCGTCAAAAGGCGGCAGAAATCTACGACAGCAACCATAAGAGCAGGAAAGGAATGGAAAGGTAGGTGTGTATTTTATGACGGAAATGGAAAAGAAAATCATGGTTCGTCTTTGTGCAAAGATTTTGCAATATGTTAATCTGACAGAGGATCAGGAAGCGGAAAACCTGATACAGTGGGTTATCATGAACAACAACCTGAAAGAAAACAATAATGAAATCCGTAAGGTAACTGCTGATTATAAAAAGGTACAGCCGGAAGTGTACAGCGGAATCCGAGAAGCATTAAAAGCAAATCAGGAGATATGTAAAAAGCGGAATGAATTATACGAGAAACAGCAGGATTTAAAAGGGAAGATATTCAGGATTGAAAAAAGTCTGGAACGTTAGAATGAAAAAATAATAACAAAAATCACAGGAACAGACTTGAATAGAATCTGTTCCTGTGACTATGCGACAGACAATAATTAGCTGGAAGTTTAATTTTTAAGTATGACCAGCTTATTTTGAAAGCACTCCACAGAAATATGGGAACCGATAGGGAAACCGTACTCTTCCACCCATTTTCCTTGTAGAGATATTTTGGGTGTTGCGGCAATACAGCCAGAAGCTTCCTGAACTTTTAAACTATGTGTGGTATTGTGTGAATTTTGGTACGATATGTTTGTGCTTAGATTGAAATGTTGCAGAATTGTGAATATCCTTGCAAGCATGGTATCGTGCCCTAATCTACAAGGTTCTGTAAAATCCATGTGCCCCTGCCAATTTCCCATTTTTTGAATCTCGTATATCAGCAATGGTTTATTGGAACTTACAAATTCCGATAGCATCCACAGATTATTAAGCTGGTAGAGTGTGTCTACTATGGAATAAAATTCCCTGCTGTCTAAACTTTTCTTGGAGTAAAAATTCTGAAAATCAAAGTCATTTGACATCATAAGAAAACGGAATTGCTCAATAAAGTTTCGTTGTTTGTCTTTGGACTCTAGTTTCTCATATTCTCTGGTTATATAATGAGAGAGATTTTTTTCAATTTCAAATATAGGAACCACCGCCTTTGTAAAATTAGTAATTAGAGTTTATAAAAATTTAACAAATAGACTTCTCCTTTCTTGATTCACAAACATAGATTTGTAATCACATTTATACTTGTGATTATACATACTAATCTGTGAAAAATCAACATGGCATCATCAGAAATAAATTACAATTCACACGGTACTTTGATTTTTCACATCTATTCATGTATAATCTTTATAAAAAGCAAAACGGGGTGATTCTATGGCTATGGCTTCAAAAATCCGTATTTTATTGATAGAAAGAAACATGAAGATAAAGGACTTGGCAGAACAGCTTGGATATAGCGGAAATAATTTGAGTAATAAATTGCGGGATGATAATTTCTCGGAAAAGGAATTGAGGAAGATAGCGGAGTTGTTAGACTGTGACTTTGACGCTACGTTTACTATGAGAGATTCAGGAAAGATTGTATAGCGGCTGGAATAGAAAATATAATTCGTTGCTAAATATTTAGAACGTGATGTTAACATCACGTAATGAGTATTGGATAAGACTGTTATGAAAATTAGGGGATTAACATGAAAGGAAATAAGATATGATAAGCCATATTATACCAATAATTGTTGTTTTTGCATTGATATTGGTAGGTTTTTTAATTAAACGTAATAGAATTGCCGCGTATAATCGGCGGTGTGAATTTACCTTTAATTTCAATAATAATTTTTTTGATATGGCTAACGATTTGTTTACTACATTCCGATTTGACAATCAAAAATATAATATGGTCATTAGGGATATTGATAGAATTCAAGAGGAGTTAGGCGCAGATGGTGTTCTTAGTGAATTTAGAGATCCATTAAGAGGAATGAAAGGGAGAAACTATCAATTATTTATGAATATTATGCCAGAAATTCGCTCGGCGGTATCAATGGATAATAGTATCATGAGAGAAAGAATAAACCAGCTAATGGGATTATGTGAAGATGCTTTGAAGCGACATATTGGAAATTTAGAAAGGGCAATGGAACTTGAAAAAAAGAATTTATACAATCCAATTACTTGCTTAGGAGAAGGAATTCGCTGGATAGTATATCTGCCAGTTGATATTTTGAATTGGCTAGGTATATTAAGTGCAAATAGAGGCGAAAAGATAAAGGCTAATATAATATTCAGAGTTATAAGTAATGTAATAGTTTTTATTGGATTAATTAGTTCTATTTTTACTATTATTCTAGGGTGGGATGATTTTTTACTAATATTAAATCGATGGATTAAATAAGAGATAATAATTCAGGATAATAGAAAGGATAATATTTAGAGAATTTGTAATTAGGATAAGTCAGTGAAATAAGTTACATAGTAATTAGAAGTATTAACGGTCATGAATAATGCAGAATAGCATACTAATAGCACAAAACCCGTATATTTTTAAAAAACTATATCTTATAGTTTTGATAACAAAAATGCTTCTAAGCTAAATATGTTTTGTGTAATGACTAAAGCAAGGGGTGATTAAATGACTAAAGTTGAATGGGTTGACTTTTTTGAAAATAAAACCTTTGATAATGTAAGTGCTTTTGCAAAGCGATACCAAGATGGTAAATTGGATTTTGAAACACTACAACATGAGATTTCTTTTTTATATAATATAGGATTATATTACTCTGAATATTATGAGAGTGACGATAGAATTCAAACAATTTTTCGCAATGATGATAAATATTATTTAGCTATCTATTATTATTTAAAAGGAATTAAATTATATGAGGAGAATAAAGAGTTATTAGATTCTGATATTTATTTTATTAATGAAGTTATACGCAGACTTTATGTTAACATTGGCAATGAATTTAGCAATCAGTTTAGAAGTATTAATGCACTATTTTATTTTAGACGAGCATTAGAGATTGATGATTGTTTTGATATGGCAATAGGAAATTTTGCACTAGGAATAGAACACCACAATCCACTAATAGGGTTAGAACCAGATAAATATTGTATGGTTTTTAATTTATTATATGAATTGTATTTTGATATAGATTTAGATAATCTAGATAGTGGTCATGATTTTTTTGAAGCTAAAAAATTTCAATATATGGAAATGCAAACAGCATATATCAATAATATTGTACAAGGAAAAGATGCAAATTATGACCCCTATGCTTTTTTTACTGAAATAGAATTATTTGAACAATCTTATGAAAATTGGTGTGTCATAAACACATTATATCTTAATTATTTGAATGACTTAGGGAATTATAAGGAAGCGATTTTTGATATAGATATTTCTAAGTTAAATAAAGAATTGGGCTTATCACATGTTCAGATATGCTCAATCAATAACTTATTTCAGTTGTATATTTTACAAAGAAAGAAAATATATGATTGCAGGGATTTAGATAAAGATGAAACTTTACATGAACTAGCACAAGTATTTCAGTGTTTGTATTCTTATTTTGACAAAGTGGCATTTTTTATTTATAAATTTTTTGGTCTTTCAGGAGAAGAACGTGCTGTGAATATTAATAGCATATGGAATATGAAGGATGCAGATGCAAATAGTTTACTTGAATATAAAAATCAGTATTTATACAATATTTATTGGTTGCGAAAAGAATATAGAGAAAACACAAAAGATAAAATGAAAATTAACGAATTACTTTCACCTGATGCTCAAGATTATGCTAATATTAGAAACACATTAGAGCATAGAGAATTTTCTTTTAAGGAGATAGATGGGTTGCCCTATATGAATCCTGAATTGTTATATAGTAAGACTTTGAAATTGGCTAGTGTTGTTCGTAATATGCTTTTATCACTTATTCAAATGGTCAAAACAGAAATAGAATTAAAAGATCCATTGACTAATAAAAGAAATATGGATTTAGTCTATTTTGTATATGAGGGATTTAAATAAGAATAAAAGGTATGAGAATGCTTTTATTTGGCTCATGTATTGAATTGTTGTCGATAGTGCAGAGTAGCACACTCATAGCGCACAAACACCCCTCAAACCCTAGTAAAACCGCCCTTCACCGTTTCCATTGAGGAAGCCTCTAAAGCTGGGAAATTCTAATATAACGCTTACGGAATAAGACTTTTTGAAGATATAGGAAATACTTGGTGGTTGGGATAACCTAGGCTAGCTGTTGCTATTTATCCCGGTCTAGCCATTTGCAGATAAAGTGGCCAACGATACCTGCCAAGACTGAGATAAGGAAAGCTATTATGTAGTCCATGTGAGCACCTCCTTCCTGCTGGAAAGAGTCAACAGCATATTGACATTTTTAATTATATGGCGTAATATAATCACAGCAGAAAAGCGAATGTGTTCCAATGATGCACAGACGAACCCTCAGGGAGTTGCAGCTTCCTGGGGGTTCTGTTTTTGAAGAGGAGTAACTTAGGCTGGTTGCTGGTTATTTATCTCTGTCCAGCTGTTTGCAGATACAGCGGCTAACGATACCTGCCGTTAGAAATGAGGAAATTATGTGTGAATACGGTGAGGACCACAGAGAAATATATAAAATAGATTTTAAGGAAAAGTTGAAAGAAGAAATTATCAAGTGCCTAAAAAAAGCTGGAAATGAGTTATATTTAGTGGATAGCAGTCTGATTAGTGATAAGACATACTTAGATGTCCATGCCCATGAACGCAGTATTTGTTTTAGATTTGGTACATACTTAAATAAATATATAGAATCAAACAGCTTTCTAAAAAAATATGATTTAGATGCGGAATATAATCGGGATATTGATATGATTAAGCGGCTGCCAGGCTGGCCTAATGGCTGTTATCCGGATTTGATTTTACATAAACGGGGAAATAACGAAAATAATATTTTGATTATTGAATGTAAAGGTTGGTGGTCAAGTGAAGAGGCTATTCAGAATGATAGAGAAAAGATAATGCAATTTTTACACTCAGAAAGATATCAATATTTGTTTGGTCTCCAAATCATATTTTGCAGGGAAGGTATGGAGTTAAAATGGATTTAACAGGTTCTACGGAAAATGATTTACAAAACAGAGAACAGCAATAAAAATGAATGAGAGGGATAATCCGTCTATGAAATATTATTTAGCGCCCATGGAAGGCCTTACCGGCTATATATACCGCAATGCATACCATGCCTGCTATCATGCCATGGACAAGTACTTCACCCCATTCCTGTCTCCAAAGGCCAACAGCAAACTAAGCTTCAGGGAGTTAAACGACATCCTGCCGGAACACAACCAGGGTATGTACGTTGTCCCGCAGATACTCACAAATCAGGCAGGGGATTTTATACAGACAGCAAAGGAATTACAGGAGTACGGATATTCTGAGATAAACCTGAATCTGGGCTGTCCATCAGGCACCGTGGTATCCAAACAGAAGGGGGCCGGTTTCCTGGGGCGGCCGGACAGCCTGGACCGGTTTCTGGACGAGGTGTGCGGGAAGATGGATGAGATGGGCATGGAGGTGTCTGTGAAAACCAGGCTGGGGCTGATATCGCCGGATGAATTCACGGGACTTTTAGAAATTTATAACCGGTATCCGCTGAAGGAATTAATCCTTCATCCCAGAGTCCGCACGGATTATTATAAGAATACCCCAAATATGCCGGCATTTCGCGGCGGGTTTGACGGCAGCCGGGCACCGGTGTGCTATAATGGGGATATATTTACTATATCTGACTATGAGACATTATGCGGAGATTATCCGGAATTGGATAGAGTAATGCTGGGCCGCGGAATCATATCCAATCCCGGACTGCTGGACAGGATTGCGGCAGGGACGAATTCCGATGGTTCGGGAACTGACAAAGAAACCTTAAAGCGATTCCACCAGATGATATACGAGGGCTACCGCCAAATCATGTCCGGAGACAGAAACGTCCTGTTTAAAATGAAGGAATTGTGGGCCTGTATGATTCAGATCTTTTCCGACAATGGAAAATATATTAAGAGAATAAAGAAATCCCAGAGACTGGAAGAGTACGAGACAGCGGCAGCTGCTGTATTCCGGGACCTGGATATCCTGGAGGGTGCCGGATTCCGCACGTATTAATGGCGGTATCCGGTACTTTCTGCTTTTAATTTGTTCTGCCGTATTTTCTGAATGTTTATCCCGGATGTTTTTGTGAAAACTGCGGGGATGATATTTTCCTGCCATTGTGCTATACTTTTAGATAATCCGCTTTTTCAATGACACCACATCCGATTTTGGTCCCGGAGTTTCCTGAGGGCTGGGATGTAAAGTCGTCGGCATGACTGTGAATGACGATGGACCTGCCGATAATGTCATCTGTGGAGAAGCGCTTGTCATAGAAGGAAAGCCAGGCATAACCTTCGTTTCCAAGAAGGGGAAGCAGGTCGCCTGCGTGGTCCGGATGAGGTTCGCCGGACGGATTGTAGTGGTCCCCTGTTTTGGTGAAGTCATCAGAGCAATCACCGTTCTGGTGGATGTGCATGGCATAAAAGTCTGTGGAGCCGGGTTCCTGTTTGTTGGGCAGATTGAAGATTTCGGCTTCCACCAGCACACCACTGTAAGGAGTCTGGTAGAATTTTACCAGGCCGCTTAAGTTAGGCGCGGCATCCCCGCCTCTGACCCAGGCAATGGCGGCAGGGGCCCGAAAGCGCAGCAAATCAGCAAAGATGTCAGCAGGAGTGACGGATTGGTTGGCCATAATGGTCTCCTGTAAAAATGATTTCTTTATAGCATATGCGCATAAAAAAATAAGTTTACCTGAATCGGTAAACTTATCTTTCATTTGGAGGGGACCGGCAGAAGGGGAGCTGCCGGTCATAGGTATGAAAAAGTGTTTTCCTGTATAGTAAAAGGTCTATCGCCTTACAAGTATTACTATACAGGGAAAATGTGGCCAAAGTTTGAGCACACGCTAAAGAATCAATAAAGAAACTAAAGGGAAAATAAATAATTTATAAAAGCAGGAGACAGATTATGGTAAGACGATTCGGCAGGAGGCAGGCAGACATGAAGCAAGCGGAGAAACCTGGTATGAAGAAACCTGGTATGAAGAAACCTGGTATGAAGAAACTCGGTATGAAGAAACCGGGCATAAAGCACTCAAATATAGGCCGGTCAATGATACGGCTGCTGGCAGCGGCATCCGCAGCAGCCTTTTTATTAACCACCCCTGTGTATGCGGGAGCCTGGTCCCAGGCGGACGGATCATGGAGATACCAGAAGGACGACGGTTCCTATGCCAGGGGATGGATGCAGAGCACGGATGGAAAATGGTATTATTTTGACGCAAACGGCAGGATGCTGACGGACACAGTCACACCGGACGGGTACCAGGTGGGACCGGACGGAGCGTGGACAGTTGGAGGATGGGAAGCGTCCTATGATGCCAATTACCCTCTGAAGGACTACCTGGACCAGGCCGGGCTTCAATATGTGGACGTTATCATGGGATGGAATGCAAAGGGTGAGCCTGTGATGGAAAGGCGCCTGCGCCAGGATTATAATTATGGGCTGTACAATTATTTTGGGCTTTCCGATGATTTGTGCAAGGCATTGTACGGGGAAAGCGACCAGATAGGAACAGGGGAAATGGCTGTGGACGGCGACAGCCTTCTGGTGCTGGGCCAGGTGGCCCTGTATCAGGAAAATGTGGGAAGCGATATCTATAAACAGCGGCGCAATGCCCTGGCCCTGGTGATCCGGGATTATCTGAACAGCTACCGGTGGAGAGATGTCAGTGAACTGGAACGGGCAAAGCATGCGGCTCTTTATATTGCCTCGGGCTGTACCTATGATACAGGATTGTATAACCGGTTTGTGAACGGGGAGGACACTTCCGGAGACCTGTCCTTCACAGCCTACGGCTGCCTGGTGAATCATAAAGCTGTCTGCGAAGGCATTTCCGTGGCTTACCAGATGCTTGCCAGGTCCATGGGCCTTAACTGCTTCTGTGCGCCGGACGATAATGATAAGGACCACATGTTTGTTTACGTGGAAGCAGGAGGCAATTGGTATAAGGTGGACTTGTCCGTGACAGGGCTGATGCCCCAGACGATGGTGGACCAGTGTTTTAAGACCACGGCAAACCAGGATGTGGAGCGCATTTTTGCCGCTTATTATAATAAGGCCAATCCATATATTGCCCATGTGGATTATGGAAACCTGGCTCCCGGAAATGTGTATGACTTAAGCGCCGGCGGACAGCTCCGGAAATATCCGTAGCCCCAAGGCAAGGCTTAACAGCATGGCGGAGAGAGAATTTTGAAAAAATGATTCCGGCGGTTCCGGAAAAGAAAGGACTTAGAATAATAGGATGTATGATAATCTGACAGCCAATGACATAAAGAAAATGCAGGAAGAAATAGAATACCGCAAATTAGTGGTCCGCAGGGAAGCCCTGGAAGCAGTGAAGGAAGCCAGGGCCCATGGGGATTTAAGTGAGAATTTTGAATATAAGGCAGCCAAGCAGGATAAGAACAGGAATGAGAGCAGGATTCGCTATCTGGAGAAAATGATAAAAACCGCCAGAATTATATCCGATAATTCCAGGGAAGGCGAAGTGGGCCTGGGAGATACAGTGGAGGTCTATATTCCTGATGATGATGAGACGGAACGTTATAAACTTGTAACTACTGTCAGAGGTAATTCCCTTCAGGGATTAATCAGTATTGATTCGCCCCTGGGCAAGGCCATAAGAGGCCGCAAGATGGGGGATAAGGTTTATGTGAAGGTAGACGATCATTTTGGATATGATGTGGAGATTCGCTCCATTGATAAGACCACGGAGGATGATGAAGATAAGCTGCGCAGTTATTAACAGAATATCATTATCGATCCATTCTTTATAGATTCAGGCCCGGCAGAAGGTTGAAAAGATTCAGAAGGTCTTGCCGGGCCTTTTGGGCGGTAAGTGTATTTACATAAAATGAGTGTCAGAAGGAGTACCATATGGCGGCAGTTAACATGACAGAAGGCAGCATTACAAAACATCTGGTGGACTATTCCATTCCCCTGATTCTGGGAAATATGTTCCAGCTCACCTACAATGCAGTGGACTCCATCATCGCCGGCAGATTCATAGGAAAGGAAGCGCTGGCAGCGGAAGGTACGGCCAGTCCGGTGATGAATATTGTCATACTCGGCATATCGGGTATCTGTATGGGTGCGTCTGTGCTGATGAGTGAGTTCTATGGAGCAGGACAGAAAGAAAAGCTAAAACGGGAAATGTCTACAACAGTCATATTCGGCTGCTATTTTTCGGTGATAATAGCCATACTTGGAGGATTTTTCTCAGAATCTCTGCTGGGAGCACTGGGAGTGCCGGATGAGATACTGGGCAAGGCGGCTTCTTACCTGTCTGTTATTTTTCTGGGAGCGCCGTTTACTTACTTTTATAACGCGGTATCGGCTGCCCTTAAAAGTGTGGGTGATTCCAAAACACCACTTAAGTTTTTAGCTTTTTCTTCTATATTAAACGCGGTTTTAGATTTGATTTTTATTGGGGGGCTGGGATTTGGCATTGTATGCTCTGCTGTTACCACGGTAGCAGCGGAGGCGGCCTCAGCTGTTCTCTGTATAACATATGTATACAGAAAAATTCCCATGCTGCAGTTGAGACGGGGAGAGTTCACCATGGACAGGCAGCTTCTCAGGCAGACACTGCGTTACGGCAGCATTACAGCCTTGCAGCAATCCTGCCAGCCCATCGGAAAGCTGTTGATTCAGGGTGCTGTCAATCCCCTGGGCGTGGATATGATTGCGGCCTTCAACGCGGTCAACCGTATTGATGACTATGCCTTTACCCCTGAGCAGAGCATTTCGCATGGAATTACCACATTTGTGGCGCAGAACAGAGGGGCGGGCAGGAAGGAACGCATCCGGAAGGGATTCAGGAGAGGCCTTATGCTGGAAGCATGTTACTGGGTGTTTATCTGCATAACCATTACATTGTTCAGAAGGCCGCTTATGGGGCTGTTTGTAACGGCGGGAAATGAAGGAATTGTGGCATTGGGCAGCAGTTACCTGGGACTGATGGCGTTATTTTATGTGTTTCCTGCATTTACCAATGGGATTCAGGGATTTTTCAGGGGAATGGGAAACATGAGCGTGACACTGTTGGGAACCTTTGTCCAGACCAGCCTGCGAGTGGTATTTGTATACCTGCTGACGCCCGGAATCGGACTAATGGGGGTTGCATATGCCTGCGCCATAGGCTGGAGTGTCATGCTTTTGGTTGAGGTCCCTTACTATTTTTGGTTTATGAAGGATAAATAATGGAAAAATAAAGAGATCTGTAGTAAAATGTGTTATATGTTAAATAACGCTTTGCTACAAGGGGGATACAAATGAAGGAGGAAGGTACATATTATCCGGCCAGAGACGGGGAAGGCCTGACCGTCTTTATGATGGGAAGCATCATGCTGGAATATAACAGAAAGCCCCTGCAGATTCCCGGAGGACCTTCGGGAAAGGTACTGCAGCTGGTACTTATATTGCTTTATTCGGGTGAGGAGGGCGTACACCGGGAGGAGCTTCTGGATATGCTCTACGGAAATGGTGAATGCTCCAATCCTTCGGGGAGTTTACGGGCTACGGTATTCCGGCTCCGCAAACTTTTGGAGGGAAGTGAGCTGCCGCCACGGGAATATATCCGCACAGACGGAGGAATCTACAGATGGGACGGCGGGGAACTGCCGGTGTACATTGATGCCAGGGATTTTGAGAATACGGCAAAGGAGGCCCTGCGCACCCATGACGAGGCACTCTTAAAACGGGCCTGCAGTCTGTATCAGGGAGAATTTTTAGCCCAGCTTGCAGGTGAGAAATGGGTATCAGTGGTGGGAGTCCGCTATCAGGAGCTGTATTTCAGCTGTCTGCGGGCTGCCAGCAGTCTCATGAAAAAAAACCGGGAATATAACGGACTTCTGGAGATATGTAATTATGCCTGCGAGCTGTATCCGTATGAGGAATGCCAGATTATGAAAATAGACTGCCTCATTGCCATGAAGCGGTTCAAGGAGGCCATGCAGGTATATGACACAGCTGTTTCCCAGTATTTTGAGGAACAGGGACTGCCTCCTTCCGAGAAAATGCTGGAACGGTTCCGCATCATGAGCGGACAGATTCGTTATACATCCGACACGCTTAAGGATATAAGGGACAGCCTTCATGAGAGGGACCGGATTAACGGGCCTTACTACTGTGCATACCCGGCCTTTATCGACTGTTACCGGCTTTTGGCCCGTATGGCGGAGCGGGTGGATTTTTCCAGTGTACTTCTGTGCTGCACTTTGCTGGATTCCAAGGGAAAGCCTCTGGATACAGGAGGAGAGCTTTTAAAAACCGCGTCAGAGAAGCTCCACGATGCCATCGGAAAGTCCCTCAGGAAAGGGGATTTATTTACCTGCTATAATCCCAGCCAATATCTGGTTATGCTAAACGGCACGTCCAATGAGTATTGCCTGCGGATTTATGAGCGGATTGACAGGAACCTGCATCTCTGGGATGGAGGCAGGAAGGTGAAGCTTAATTACCAGGTGATGCCGGAGAGCCTGATATAGAGGAATGAGGAGAGGTTTATAAGAGAAGCATATTCATAGAACGTTTGCAGAGAAAGTTTGCAATAGAATAGATTAGCTGGTATTAAATATGCCGTCGCAGAAGTGAATCTGCGGCGGCTTTGTTTATGATACAGAAGGCATATGGTATCTGTATATCTGAACCATATAATCAATCCGCTAGGTATGTATATTGGGCATGGCCCCGTAACGTCCTTCCAGATACTGCTTTCCATAGGCTTCATCATTACGCGGGATGAGGCCGTTTTCTTTTTTGTAACTGGAGAGAGGGTACAATTCCGTATCCTGCCCCTCCTGGCGGCAGCAAAGCCAGATTTCATCCCGGCGCATCTGTGTTGGCTGAAGAATGGCAGTATTGTGGGCGGTGAATAGCAACTGCGCGTTGTGAGGATTTTTCTCATGACTGGCATAGAGAGCAATCAAATAACGGAGCGCGTGAGGGTGCAGAATACAGTCCAGGTCATCTGCCATCATCAGGCTGCCGTCATCCAGGCTGGCCAGAACTGAGGGCAGCAGTGAGAGCAGTTTTTTAGTGCCTGTGGATTCCTCTTCCCATGGCAGTTCATAGGTACAGCTTTCATAAGGACTGTGAACCAGGAAGGCAGCAGGGGATTTGTGGTCAGAGTCCGGTATGATGCTGTAATCTGCTATATCAAGTCCCAAATCCTGCAGGATACCGCACAGCCTCCGGCGCGTATCGGTATCGGAAGGCAGTTCTCTGGGACTGTTGCCCTGTATTCTGCTGAACCAGGAATAGGCAGCCTTGGCATGTATGGAGTCCGTATAGGCATTGAGCCATGACAGCAAAGTTACCGATGGAGGTACGGCCGTAAGGGAGAAGGAGATGAGTTCACGCCCGGGATGGATGACGGATTCCTTCCTATTAAAAAGAATACCCGTATCACTTCCACCCAGACTTCCGTAGAACAGATTCTCCTCAGCAATGATTCCCTTTAAGAACTGGAGCTGATAGCGGAACAGAAATCCCTGGCTGCGGAATAACACGTCAAACTGGGTGGGGATGTCTTTGCAGTCTGATGAAAACAGACAATGGACATCTTTGATTCTGGTTGGCACGGTTACAGATGCTGTGACCAGGGAGGAGAGACAGGATAAAGCGTTGAGGACCGTGGACTTGCCGCCGCTGTTGGGACCATAGATTCCGATAAGGGGAAGGATGCATTCTCCATCAGCCGGGTCCTTCAAAAGAGTGTTTTTATGTTCATTAATGGAGGCAGGTAGGAAATCCAACAAAACTTCCTCCTTGAATACTTTGAAATTTTTAAAACTGAACTGGATTAGCATGATAGCACCTCGATTTGTGAGAAAAAAACTCAAAAATATGTGTCGTTTGTATCTGAAACCATTTTATCATAACATTGGTGATATTACAATTGAAAATGAGGTTTTTTCTCATTGGTTGGGATTGCCTTCAACGGTTTGTAATTGGAAAAGTATGGATATAGGTGCATGGAAAAGTTATAAAAAACGGATAGAATTTCAATGATATAAATAAAAAGTAACGAAAAAACAGGGGTAAATAACGCTTTGTATAACGCCCTCTTTGCTATGATTATAGCGAGGGAATCTATAATTACATAATTAATTTAAGAAAAATTTTAAACTTTCTTAAATTGTAACCAGATTGTAACTGCGATTTGCTATACTAGTTTCAGACAGTTGGATTTATCTGGAATCATGTAGAAAGAAAAAATATGAGAGGAGTGTAAGTATGGAAGGACGAAAAAGGTCTGGCATGTTAAAGAAATCAGTTTATAACATGCGGAAACGTCTGGTGGCCTTCGCGTTAGCGGCAGCCATGGTATGCACCAATGTAGGTGCGGACCTGAACGCAGCTTATGCAGCTACATCGTCGTCAGAGTCTGTCACATTCGAAATGACTGGTTCCCAATTGGTGACAGCGATCGAAGAAGCAATCGAAAACGGCAATGTAATATCACCGGGCGATCTCGACTTTACCAATGGAGACATTGCTAAATTTGAGAGTTTGTTCTACGGAGAGGGGAAAGTATTAGAAGTATTCCCTGACCCGGACGGCGGCAGTATGGATGCGGAACTGAGAGTATTCGTACGTTTGCCGGAAGATGCCGATGACATGTATATGGTGACCGGCGATGAGGAGATTATCTTCTTATATGTGAATAACGGGGAAGATACGGTTAGCTTTTCTACCACGATTTACGATGATGAGGGTGGAAAGCTGAAGTCAACAAAAGCTATCAGAGTTAAAAGTTTTGAGGATGCTTTTGGTGAAGAAGAAATCAATTATATCTCCAAGCCAACGGAAACCACCGCTCCAGCGGAAGACAATGGACCGGCAATGGAGGAGTCTACAGCTCCCACAGAATCTGAAACGGCTGCACCAGAAGAAGGAACTACAGCAGCACCGGAAGAAGGAACCACTGTAGCGCCAGAGGAAGGAACTACAGCTGCACCGGATGAGGGAACCACTGTAGCGCCGGAAGAGACTCCGACCGCAGCAGAGGAGAGCAGTTCAGAGGCTCCTTCAGAAAGCGAAACAGATTCTGCAACAGAAGCTGAGCAGACTGAGCCTGAAACGACAGAAGCACCGGAAACCACTGAGGAAAAAGCTCAGGAACCGGAAACCCCAGAAGCTGAGGTGGCTGAGCCGCAGAACACAACCGGAGAACCAGTTGCTTCCATTACTCGTCATTATGCACCCATTGTAGCTGATAACGAGGAAGGCGCAGTACCGGAACAGCCAAAGGCAGATGCAGCAGAAGAACATGTTGAGGAACCCAAGGAAACAACTGAGGCTGAAGTAGAAACAGAAGAAAAAGAGCCTGAAACAACTGAGAAGGCTACAGAGGCTACAGAACCCACAGAGGTTACGGATTCTACGGATTCAACCGATGTTACCGAAGAAACGTCTGCTACAGTTCCGGATGCAACAACAGAGGCAGGCGGCGAAGATGTAAATCCCGGTGAAAGTACACCTGCTGAAGAAACCACAACAGCTCCGGAAGAGGTTGATGAGACCACGACGGCAGTTGAGACACCTGCGGTGACAGAGCCGGTTCAGACGGGTACTCCATCTGAGGTGACTAAGCCTGAGGAAGTGAAACCGGAAGAAAATGTTAGTAAGGCTGAAACAAATGATATAGTTGGTATGGGGTATTGCAGTACGGCGAAAGCTTATGTTACCAGATTAAAAGAACTTAAGGTCTTGAAGGGACAGATTGAGCTTTCAGCTACCGTAGATGGTGCTGAGAATGTTAATGTAACATTGACAGCAAATCCTGGTGTGGTACCACAGGGAAGTTATATCGAGGCGACAGCGATTAGTGATGACAGCGAGCTTGAGTTGATGAAGCAAGCTGCTAATGAAAAGCTGAACAGACAGAATTTGGCAGCGGTAGATATATTCGCGGCGGACGTTAAACTTTTCGATACTGATGGAAATGAGATACAGCCTAATGGCAGCGTTAAGGTTACGTTTGAGGGAACTGAGATAGACAGCAGCGAGTCAGTTGTATATCATATGGACGACGAAAACAGTGGAATAAGCACTCTAAGTCTGGATACGGCTGAGCCTAATCCATATACGGCGGAAACAGTAACAAACATAGATGCTGGTGACGATGAGGCTGTATTTGTTACAAATCATTTTTCTATATACGCGGAGATTGAGACTGAGGAAAGATATTATTATGAAGTTAATTTCTGGTATGCGGAAGATGGTCAGAACGATGTACTGATTTCAGGACCACAATATGTGGAAGAAGGGCATGACGCAATATTGCCTGCTGCACCGGAAGTTGAAGGGTATGTTTTTGTTGGCTGGAATCCCAGTCCTCAGAACATTTTAGCGGATTCCAATATATATGCCCAGTATTCTAAGACGGCTGATTTAATTCGACTTACAGTAAACTATATATATTCCGATGGAACTGCGGCAGCCCAGCCATGGGTGGCAGAAGTCCAGGCGGGTGTTAAATGTAATTATGATATTACATCGCCAGAGATAGCAGGTTTTATAGCGGATCAAACTGAGGTTAGCTTTAAGGATGTATATAGCGAAGATCAAACAGTTACCGTTACTTATAAAGGTGGAGAGGCCAACTATCAGGTTAAACACTATCTGTTGAACCCGGATGGAAGCCAGCCAACTGTACCGGTAGATACTGAAACTCTGGCAGGAGAGGTTGGGTTAAATACCCAGGCTGTTGCGAAAGAGTATGAAGGCTTTACGCCAAAGCCTATTGCCCAGGTTGCAATTGGCACAGATGGCATGACTGTTGTGGAAGTTCTTTATGAGCGTAATCTATACACGTTGACTTGGGATACGGGAGAGGGCGGAAGTTATATTGCTCCGACGGAAGTTGTATATGGGGCAACCGTTGATAAACCAGTAGCAGAACCTACCAGGTTGGGGTATGAATTCCTTGGTTGGGAAAATATACCTGCAATAATGCCAGCGCAGGACACTGTGGTTATAGCAAAGTGGAAGGGTGCTACCAGGGCAGACTATAAAGTTGTATATTGGAAAGAGACACTTACTGTTGGTGAATATGCTGTAGCAGATGTTACTTATGGTAAAAACGGTACAGTAGGGAATAATGTTCCGACTCAGAACAAAACGTATGAGGGGTTTGCTCTTAACGACCAAAAATCTGCAGGTAGTGTAAAGATTACTGCGGATGGACTGGCAGTAAAGAATGTATATTATGATAGAGGGCAATATACAATTAAGTTTTATAGGTATGAGAAGAGAAAATGGAATGAAGATACATCTTTAAGAATAACCGCACGTTATGGTGTGGATGTATCAAAGGAATGGGAAAAGGCTTGTGCGAAGGACGGCTGGGGACCAGATAAAAATAGTAATGTTCAATACACATTAATAGCAAATATGCCAGCGAAAAATTTGGATATGTATAGGAAAAACGCTGGTAGTGGTAAAAATATCTATTATTATGTTGAGGGGTTAACGCAAGGTCAACAGTTAACATATGCTACCTTTGATGCATCAAGTAATGTTCATCTGACCGAGGAAGATAAGATGCCAATAACCGGATTTACTTTTGATTCTTGGCACCAGTATTCCGACTACTGGGAATATAACTTGTGGTTATATTATACGCGTAATTCTTATGAGTTATTTTTCGAAAATTGCGCAACAATGAACCCCAAAAAAATTAAGTTTGAAGCTCCTTTATCAACTGGTAAACCTAATAGAGAGCCCGGTCGGCCAGCCAATATAGATAACGACTATACATTTGCAGGCTGGTATCTTGACCCGGGATTTACTACAAAGGTAGACTGGAATTCAAAAATGCCTGCGGAAGGCGTTACAATCTATGCCAAGTGGGAGATTCCTAAATATGATGTGAGTTTTGAAACAAATGGTGGCGACTCTATTGACAATATTACAGTAACAAAGGGAGATGTCTTATCTGACCTTCCAATACCAGAAAAAGCTGATGATGAATTCCTTGGATGGTACACAGATGAGGCGTTGACCCAAAAATATATTTATGAATCTAAGATTGTAAAGGATACTGTATTATACGCAAGATGGAAGAGTTCTGATTTAGTTGATTATTTAGTAAAGTATGTTGCTATTGTAGATAATCAAGAGATAGAAATTGCAGATTCAAAAATTGGAACTGCTGAATTAGGCACAACCGTTAGTGAAGTGGCAAAGACGGTTGGAAATTATTACCCAAAAGCAACGGTACTGAGTGTAAAAATTACTGGGCGCAATCAAGAAATTGTCTTTGAATACACCCCAGTCGAAAAATGGACTTACACTGTAAACTATTTGTTGGAGGGAACACAAGATGCAGTGCCAGGAAGCAGTTCTTTACAAGATGAAACAAGTGATCATGAATTAGCGGTTAACTTTAAATCTTTTGAAGGATACACCTTAGTATCTGATCCTGTTGTTAGTGTAACAAAAGATAAGCCCGATGCAGTATTCTTTTACCGGGAGAAGAAAGCTATATACCATACACAACATTGGTTTGAAAGAGTGAGCTATGTTGGTGAAAACGATCGATTTGGCTTACATGATATCACAACGACCACAGGTGTTGAATCTGGTATATCAGTTTCGGCTCAAGCTTTGGATCCTGTGCCGGAAGGTTTTACACTAGATACGAGTATTGCAGGAACAATCGCAAGTGGAACAACGGATATTCAAAATATACTGACTATGAAGTTGTTCTATGTGAGAAGTAGCTACGATGTAAAATATGTAATTGATGAGCCGCTGCCTGAAGGAGTTATTGTTCCTACTGGTGGAAGTTATAAATATAAGGAAACAGTAACACTTGAACCTACGCCTAGCGTTCCAGGATATACCTTTATTGGTTGGGAGACTGAAGATGTAACATTATCTACTGGTAAATTTATGATGCCTACTCATGATGTTACATTAAAAGGACGGTTTGTAGAGAACGCGGCAGTGGAGATAAGATACGTGCCGGATAACGCAGAGCACGGAAGCACAACGAACAGCCCGGATATGGTAAGCCCGGTAAGCGGAACACCGAAAGGCTCCATAGCGACAGCAGAGACCGGATACGCCTTCAAGAACTGGACGAAGGATGGAGTGGTGGTAAGCTGGAATGCAGAGCTGAAGCCGGAGGACATCGCGAAGGTGGGAGGCCTGTATGTGGCATCCGAATACGTAGCGAACTTCGGAGTGGATGACAACGGAGACCATATCCCGGATGAGTACCAGACAATTTTCTATTATATTAGTGCAGATGAGAAGAAGGGTACTGTCAGTGTAGCGGAAGAAGTCCATACTTTTAGGGACGAAGATGGAAACTACACTGAAAAGACAGCAATAAGTCCGAATGGATCAATCGCAACACCTCTGGATGGTTTTGCATTTGACTACTGGACCGATAGCGAAGTAAATGACTACACTCCTGACATGTCAAAGATGAAGTCAAATACCTATCTGGTAAATACCACTTTCATCGCATACTTTGATGTTGATGAAATCGGTATAGAAGTGCCAAATGAACCAGACGGAGTACCTGATAAGTACCAGATTAAGTTCCAATATGTATCGGAAGACACAAATCGCGGAACAGTATCAGGAAGGGTAACTGAAGTTAAGACTGTCTATGAAATCGTTACAGGAGAAGATGGTAATGACCATAGGGAACTAAGACCTGCAAGTCCAGATGCTAACGTAACAGTATCCAGCCTTGGAAGCTATTTATTCAATAACTGGACAGACGGAAGCAGGGGTTATGCCAACGCGGATGAAATTAGAGCTGCAGAGTTCACACAGAGTACCACGTTTACCGCACAATTTAGATTTAATGGCGGTGGCGGTACTGGTCCTGGCGGTGGCGGCGGCCCCAGCGGCAACACCGAAGGCAATAATCGCTATACACCACCAACCGGCGGCCCGGGTGCCACAACCATCACTCCAGAAGATGTGCCGTTAGCACCTCTTCCAGAATCACCAGTAGATGTAACCTTAATTGATGACGGTGAAGTGCCGTTGGCACCACTGCCAAAGACAGGTCAGACATCTATGAGAACCACATTGACCATGATGTTATCAGGAATCTTTGTTGCGGTAACAGCGTTGAGCAAGAAACGTAAAGAAGAGGATTCATAACAGTCCATTACAGTCAATGTAAAACAAAATAGCAATATAACAGGAACCCCTGGTCAATATGGCCAGGGGTTCTTTTACCTCTCAAATTTAAATAAACATTAAGAAAATTTCCATTATCTGGCCGACCTAACGCTTCTTATAACGTACCATTTGATATGATTAGTACCATAGGACTAAGTATGAAGAGGAGAAAATGGTATGAAGGAGAAAGGGAGATCAAGAGCACTGCATAAAAAACCTTACGGTTTATGCAAAAGATTTCTTGCTGCCATGATTGCTGCGGTTATGGTTACCACTAATATTGGTACAGACCTTACGACAGCGTATGCAGCGGAATCTTCTGACAGCGTAACCTTCGAGATGAGCGGTTCCGGCCTGGTTACCGCAATTGAAGAGGCAATTGCTGCAGGAAGTCCCCTTCAGGAGGGGAATATTGACTTTACCAACGGCAAAACAGAACAGTTTGAGGCATTATTTTATGGTGAAGGAAATATATATGAGATTTATCCGGAATACGACGGAGGAGACATGGACGCGGAGCTGCGTGTATTTGTCCGGCTTCCGGAGGATGCGGATGACATGTATATGGTCACCGGAGATGAGGAAATTATATTCCTGTATGTGAATAATGGAGAAAGCTCCATCAGCTGTTCCACGTCCATCACCAGAATGGAGGATGGAAAGGAGAAGGTAAAGAGAACAAAGAAACTTACTGTTAAAAGCTACGAGGCTGCATTTGGAGATGAGGAAGTAAATATCATATCCAAGCCGGCGAAGACGGTACCGTCAGAAACAGAACCGTCAGAAACAGCACCGTCAGAAACAGTACCATCAGAAACAATACCAGCAGAAACAATACCAACAGAAACAGCACCGTCAGAAGAGATTCCAACAGAAGCAGTTCCGACAGAACCTGACTCATCGGAAACGACTTCGTCAGAAGCTAATCCAGCAGAGTCAGATCCGGTAGAACCAACTCCGGCAGAAACCACAGAACAGACCTCTCAGAGTCAGGAGACACAGACACCTGCAGGAGAGGAAGGACAGAAGGAAACAACTGCTTCACCAACAGAGGGTACAGACACAGGCAGACAGGATACAGAAGAGTCTCAAAAGGAATCAGAAGGCTCCCGGCCTGAGAATACAGATAAGTCCGAGGAAATATCCAATAACGCAAAAGAAGGAATAGAACAGAAGGACAATGCAGATAAGGAGCAGATTCATTCTGAGAAACAGGATGATACACCTGTTGCATCCATTAACCGTCACTATGCGCCTGTTGTTGCTGTAAAGACAGGTGATGAGACAGCATCCCTTCCTGAAAAGCATGATTCAGATGTGAGAATTGAAGAGGGTACAAAAGAAAAAGAAGAACCAAAAGAAAACGCACAAGCAGACAACACAACAAAAGAGACTGCTGAAAATCAAGGCAGCAATGAAGATAAAACATCTGGAAAGACAAATGTCTCCAGCGAGGCGGGAACATCCGGAAGTAAAGAATCATCAAGTAATCCGGAATCATCCGGTAATCCGGAGTCATCCGGTAATCCGGAGTCATCCGGTAATCCAGAGTCATCCGGTAATCCGGAATCATCCGGCAACCAGGAGTCATCCGCCAGTCCGGAATCATCCGGTACCCCGGAATCATCCGGTGAGGCAGAAACACCCAGCCAGCCGGCACACCCCAGCGGCTCAGAACCGTCCGGCGAATCTGGCGATAGCAAGGAAACTGAGGAAGGGAAAACAGAAGAGTCCTCTCCGGCTGAAACAACGGGAGACATCATAACCGATGAAACACCTGTGATTACCATAGAGACAGAGCCATCCCGTACACCGGAGGAAACAGAGGCAGAAGATGTCCATAAGGTGAAAGCAGCCACATCCGATGACCTTGTGGGAATCGGGTACTGCAGCACGGCCAGGGTTTATACCACCACGGTCAATACGCTGAAAGCATTGAATGATTTCGAGGGTTATAAGGTAACATATGTTGTCTATTCACAGGGAACAGCCCGCATTGTAGATGGACCGCGCGGTGTTGAGGAAGGCGGAAGCCTTACATTTGGCGTTAAAACCCAGGTTGGCTATGATATACAGTCAGTATCGGCCAATGGTGAAATCTTAGAGGCAGGAGCCCCGGGGGATTCAGCTGACCTGGATTCAGCAGATCCGGGGAATTTGGCGGAAGATATCTCCTGGTTCACCATAGAGGATGTGACGGATGAACTGGAGATTGAGGTATATACCACTGAAACAGACGAACATCCGGAATTTTCTGATACCATTGTGGTGAATGATGGTATGATTATAAACCTTTACGCGCCTGAAGGCGTATTGCCAAAAGGCGTGACCGCTTCTGCGGAACGGGTGGATTCTGCTCTTGAGGATTCCATACGGGAAAATGCCCAGGAAGCTGCTTCTGAAGAGGGAAAGCAGGTTTCATCAGTGGCTGCTTATGATATAAATTTGTGGCTTGGAAGCCAGAAGCTGGATGCTGGAATCTGGAACCAGGAAGGCGCTGTGACAGTTACATTTTCAGGAATTCCTGTAGAGGAAGCCAGCCAGACTGCCGAAGAAATGTCCATTGTTCATGTGGAGACAGAAGCCGCGGATGTGAAGGCTTTAGAGGAGGTCCGGGACGCAGTGGATGTGTCCGGCGGCAGAGCGGTGGATGCGTTAAGCTTTGAGGCGGAGCATTTCTCCATCTATGCGGTAATAAGCAAAGAAAATATAACCAGGACTACCGTGGAAGTAAGTAAGGACGAGACGTTCCGGGTAAAAGCAGACAGAAGATATGGAGGCTCATGGTTCGTATCAGATCCAAGGGTGGTTTCAATCCAAAACGTGAAGGATATCAATGAGAATGGAAAATGGTATTCAGCAGCGGATGTTAAAGCGCTGAAAGCCGGTAAAAGGGCCAGTATATGGTACGGAAACGTAGTGCACAATGATTATTTCAACATCATTGTCAATGAAGCAGCCAACCAGTTCCATTTCAAATTCAACCAGGATTCCTCCAACATATCATTATGGTACAGCATCAACGGCGGCGGACTCATGGAGATGGAAAGAGGACAGGTCCTTCAGACTGACAGAACAGACATGGTGTCCTTCTATGTAAAACCGGCCGCCGGGTATGTGACTCCTACCACCTTTGAGCACAGAAACGGCAGGTCCGAGGCGGAGTTGGCAAAAGCACGGTTTGAAGAAGGCATCTATGTGGATATTGCAGACGCGCCCTCAATCATCTCTACAGAGCATACAAGCAGAGATTTTTCGGATGCAAATGCGGAAGCAGTATCCATGGGCTGTACCAACCAGTTCCATTACTCTTACAGGGATGATGCTTACCAATACAGGGAATTTAAAATTCAGGCAACGCCTGCAAAGATTAAGGTAAAGTATGACGGCAATGGAGCAGAAGGAATGGCTCCGGTTGACTACAGAACCTATACCCATCCTGCAATCAGGAATGGAAACAGCTATATTGATATCAAGGGTTCAGGGAACCTGAAAAAGAATCATTTTGATTTTATTGGATGGGAACTGGCTGAGACAAATGTGAATCAGGCCGGCAGTAAGATATATCAGCAGGGTGACAGTCTGTTTGTAGGTGATGTTTGGAAGGATATAAATATAAATCCGGTTACCTATGTCCTCACTGCCAAATGGATGCCCAAACAGTATACGCTTACCACGGCTTCCGATGCAAACTCTGCCATTGACCAGGGCAAACAATATACTTACGACGCAGATTCTCTTATCAAGGTAAATTTTACGGCCAAGCAGGGATACCGGATATCCGGTGTCGCGGTGGATGGCGTACATCTGTCAGGAAAAGCTTTGAATGAGGCTGTGCAGAACGGCTGGGTGGAAGTGGACTGCAAACAGGACCATTATGTATCGGTTACTTCTGTCAGGACGGAATATAACCTTATAACCAGGGCTGAGAATGCTGATATTACTAAGGGTACAAAATATTCCTACAGTGACACGGATACATTGGATGTTAAATTTAAAGCAGACAAGGGCTATTCGGTTACCGGCATTACCGTGGATGGAAAATCCTTCACAAAGGATGAAATCCAGGCCATATTGGCCGAGCCGGACCAGCAGGGTTACAGTCATATAACACTGGACCGTAAGCAGGACCACACAGTGTTCGTCAAGGCAGATAAGACACTCTATACATTGACGGCCAGGGCAGATGAAAATTCCTGGATTAACCCTCAGACAAAGAGCTATGAGTACAAAGAGTTCATCATGTATAAGGTTAAATTCGGGGCAAAGAAAGGTTACCAGATACAGAATATCATTGTAGATGAAAAAGAATTAAGCGGGTTTGAAAAGACAGCCGCCATAGCGGCCGGGGCGTACCTGTTTGATTATAAGAGCAGCCATACCATCGAAGTGACCACCAGGATAAACAGTTATCATTTGACCACATATTCAGACCATAACAGCTGGATTGCCCCATCTATGGATTTCACCTACGATGGAACGGAAAAACTTAAGGTGGAATTCGGCGCCAAGGAAGGCTGCTCCATATCCGGCATATGGGTGGATTTACACCAATACAGAGGAGATGAACTGAAGGAGGCGGTTTCCAGGGGATACATTGAAGTGGATCGGGACCGTGACCACATAGTATCTGTCACCGGTAAGATTAATGAATACAAGCTGACCGTTGGGGCAGATGAAAACAGCCGGATTACAGAACCTAAACAGGAGGTTACCACCTTTACCTATGATTCGGACAAATGCCTGGTGGTTAAGTTCAAGGCTAATACAGGCTACAGAGTCAGCAAGGTGATCGTGGATGACGTTTCCCTGGAGGGAGCGGAGCTTCTGAAGGCACTGGCCTCTCATTCTGTTTCAGTGGACCGCAAGGGCGACCACAGCGTATTTGTAGAGACCAGTCCCATGGAATATGCCCTTACCACCGGCGCAGACCTGCACAGCCGGATTACATACCCTCAGGATAGGATTTATACGTACAGCTATGACCCGGAGGCATCCATAGAGGTTACCTTTGAGGCAAAAACAGGTTACGGAATTTCCGGAGTATTTGTAGATGCCCGTCCTCTAAAGGGACAGGAACTGCAGGATGCCATTGAAGCAGGCAGTGTAAGCGTTGACAGAAAGGAATGCCACTCTGTCTATGTGACATCGGAGGCCAAGCGGTATACCCTGATTACGGATTCGGATGAACACTCCAGCATCAGCCAGGGCGGAAGTTACGGATATGACGCAATCCGTCCCATGCTGGTAAGGTTCCGCGCGGATACAGGTTACACCATCAGCAGTATCACTGTGGACGGCCAGTCTCTTCAGGGAGCAGAGTTTGAAAGGGCGGTGGCTTTGGGATATGTGTCCCTGTCACGTACCCGGGACCATGAAGTGGCGGTCACCAGCCGGATTCGTCAGGATTTGGAATATACGGTAAATTACTTCTTTGAGAATGACCGGGGGGATTTCCGCATTGACAGGCAGTATGAACACGCGCAGCATGTGACAAATGCTGAGTATGGTTCAGACATTGTGTTTGATAAGACACCTGCCCTGGATAAGAACGGACACCATTATGCCCTGGACCACATTGACGGGGACGGAAAGAAAGTATCACTGATTACTCTGGACAATGTGGTGAATGTCTACTATGGCATTGATGAAAAAGGAGAGACGAATCCGGAGGACAGCGGCAAGCCTACAAATCCCGACGGCATACCGGACCGGTACCAGGTAACCTTTACCTACAGGGCCGGTGCCAACGGCGCCATGACAGGAACTGTCATGGAGGTGGCTACACGGAGAGATTCCGCCGGAGAGCTGAGCCTGTACGCTCCTGTAAGGCCGACTGCGGATGGAGTGGAATACCTTGCGGATGACGGATTTACATTTAACAATTGGAAATCCAGCCAACCCGGCTATAAAACGCTGATACCAAATTATGTGTTTGATGATACAGATGACATAGCTGCCCATAAGTTCTACTGCGACACTGTATTTACAGCTAATTTCCTTGACAATAAGAACATTCATTACGATGTGGAGTTTTACATGCAGTCCCAGGGGCGTTATCAATTCCGGCCCACATACACGGATTCAAGAAATGACGTTCCTCTTCATGGGATGGCCAAAGTAACAGAACAGGATTTGGCGGATAAGGTTGAGAGTGAGTGCACCTATGTTCTGGATACAAGCAGAAGGAACATCACAGAAGCCAAGGTGAAGGAGGACGGTTCCACTACATTAAAACTTTACTTTAAGCAGCAGTTTACCGTGACATATAAGCCGGGCAGTCAAGGAGCTTTTACAGAGCAGTCAAAGAGTGATTATAAATACAATGACAGGCTGGAGCGCTTTATCGGTGAAAAGACGCCAATAGATGAGACAATGCGGTTTGCAGGCTGGATGGGTATGGATGGAACGGTCCTGCAGGAAAGCCAGCTTCCTGATACGGTTACAAAGAATATGATATATACAGCTGTATTTGAGGAAAATACAGTCAAGAGCGGCTTCTTCGTAAGAAAAGACAAGGCTGCAAGGCCGGACGGCAATGTTCCGGATCCCTCTTACAACTATGCATTGTTCGGGGAAGGATTCCTTCATGCGAATCCGGTGATGGTACCGGCGCCGGAAGGTGAATTGAACCAGAGCAGTGAGGCGGTTTTAGAGCGCATAGCACAGTGGCCGGAGAACGAGACATTTACCATGGACGGTAAGACCTATTCCATGGACGATATCATATGGTACAGGATCCAGTATGAGGAAGGCGACCCATATGAATGGCATGTGGACGGAGAGCTGAAGCACAGCATAGCAGTTGTTTTTGATTTGAAGGGCGGAACATTGAATGATTCTACGGACCCGCTGCTGACCTACAGCCTGCAGAAATATGGGGTGATTACAGACAACCTGATTCCTTCACTGGAGGGAAGCGGATTCAGCGGATGGAGAGTCGTGGAATCCCAGGATACGGGATTTAAGACCAATCAGTTATATCAGGCATCGGATATCAACAACCATGAGTTTACGGGCAGTGTTACCTTTGAAGCAGTTTGGGATATTAATATGTATACTGTAAATGTGGAGATGGCAGACAAGGAATTTCCCGCGAATATACTTGACAGAAAGCTTCTGGAACAGGTGCCCTTTGGGACGGATCCGGAAGCAGACGGCAGGCTGAATGGACTGATTCCTGAATCAATCGACGGGGCAGACGGAAACCATTATATCTATACCGGAATGCTCAAGAAGTCCTATGAACCTGTTCAGGGCGTCAGGGAAAATGGAACCATAACCGTCTACTACATGACAGATAACGATGGACCGGATAAAAAGCCCGATGGAATTCCGGATGCCTATGAGATTCAGTTTATCTTTGAATCCTCCAACGAGCAGCAGGGACGTATCCGGAACAACGGTACAGGGGCATATGGAACCGTTACGGAGTGGAAGAGCCTGGTAGAGCTTGATTCAGAAGGACGCATTGTTATTGGAGCGGACGGAGAACCTGTATTTTGGGAGGATGGGGTGAGCCCTGACGGGGCCGTTACGGCTGAAGCCAATTCCGGCTATGCACTTTCCGGATGGACTGCGCTTATGGACGATATAAATAGTTCGTTTGATGATTTAAATGAAATCAGGAGCAATAAGTATGAGCATGACGTAGTGTTTGCAGCCCAGTGGTCCGCAGCAGGCGGTAACCCACCGGATACCGGAGGCAACAGCAGACCGGGCAGTTCCAGCGGAAGCAGCAGCTCAGGAAGCGGATCAGGCAGAAGGTATGTATCCACAAATGGAGGCCCCGGAGCAGTTACCCTGGAGGAAACTCAGGTTCCGCTGGCCGAAGCACCTATGACAGTTATTGATGACGGTGAGATACCGTTAGCTCCTCTTCCAAAAACTGGAAATGTATTGGACAGAATGAGCCTGACATTCCTTCTTTCAGGAATCGTTCTTACCTTATCGGTATTTGACAGAAGAAGGCATATTAAGTAAGACATGTTATTAACTATAAAGTGAAGGGACACAGCAGTGCGGAGAGATTCTGTACTGCTGTGTTTTTATTAAATTTAATAATCTTTTCATAATCTGACGTGGTGGAAATAGATTTGGATTTGGGATATAATAACCCCACCAAGTCCGGTCTGCCTGGGGGTGTGGGGGTCGGAACAGGAGCAGACGGAAGGAGGACGGACGTCCTTTTAGGAACAGGTAATATATGCTATAATATTTTTAATCATTATAAGATGAGATAATATTAGAGAAAACAGCAGTACATTGGAGGTATAATAAAGATGCAAAGTGATATACAATCCCAGATGTCCCAATCCCAGATGTCCCAATCCCAGATGTCCCAGTCCCAGATGTCCCAGTCTCAGATGCCCGGGTCTCAGGCGCCCCATACCAGCAATCCCAAGCCCGGGACAATGAAAGCCGCGGTCTACAAAGAAAATGGCATCATAACCCTGGAACACCGGCCGGTTCCTGCGCTGGCGGATCCGCAGGATGCCATCATAAGGGTAACCCTTACCACCATCTGTTCCAGTGATATCCATATAAAGCACGGAGCTGTCCCAAGGGCTGTGCCGGGAACCATACTGGGACATGAGTTTGTGGGCATAGTGGAGCAGACCGGGGAAGCGGTAAAAAAGTTTAAACAGGGAGACCGTGTTGCTGTAAATGTAGAAACTTTCTGCGGTGAGTGTTATTTCTGCAGGCGTGGTTATGTCAACAACTGTACCCATGAACACGGGGGATGGGCGCTGGGGTGCAGGATTGACGGCGGCCAGGCCGAATATGTCAGGGTGCCGTTTGCCGACAACGGACTTACGAAGATACCCGATGAAGTGACAGATGAGGCTGCGCTGTTTACAGGAGACATCCTTTCCACCGGTTACTGGGGGGCTTCCCTGGCGGAAATCAAACCCGCGGATACGGTAGCTGTTATTGGCGCAGGTCCTACCGGGCTGTGTACCCTGATGTGCGCAAGGCTTTACGGCCCCGGCGTGGTCATAGCCATTGATACGTCGGATGAACGGCTGGAGCTGGCTAAGGAACAGGGACTGGCAGATGTCATTATCAACCCGTTAAAGCAGGTAGTGGAACAGGAGATAAAGAAGCTGACCCTTGGACGCGGCGCGGATGCCGTATTGGAAGTGGCAGGAGGCAGGGATACCTTCCGGATGGCATGGAAGATTGCCAGGCCCAATGCAGTGGTCTGTGTAGTGGCTTTATATGAAGAACCGCAGATGCTCCCCTTACCGGACATGTACGGGAAGAATCTGGTTTTTAAAACAGGAGGAGTGGACGCTTCCTGCTGTGAGGAAATCATGAAGCTGATAAAGGCCGGAAAACTGGATACCAGCTGCCTGATTACCCACAGAACAAAGCTTGAACACATTATGGAAGCCTATGATGTGTTTGAGAATAAGAAGGACCATGTGATAAAGTATGCAATTGAGGTATCATAAGGCATATGGACGTCCTGCATAATGATATGACATTTGCAGACATACAGGAAAGACATATAAGAAAGAAGGAATGAGTATGGGCAGGAACTGTTGTATTACCATTGAGCGTCAGTACGGAAGCGGAGGAAGGGAGGTGGCCCGTATCCTGTCGGAGCGCCTGGGGATTCCCTGCTATGGGCAGGAGCTGCTGGCAGTGACGGCGGCAGACAATGGAATCAGCATCGAGGAACTGAAAAAGCTGGATGAAAAGCGGACGGGAAGCCTGCTTCATGATTTGGTGCTGTATGCCTTCCGGTTCCAGAATTACAATAAGATGCAGGAGCCCTTTGATATCAATAAGGAGGTATCTGACACCATCCGCAGACTGGCTCGGAAGGGACCGTGCATTTTTATCGGAAGATGCGCTGATTTCGCCCTGGACGGAGAATGCGATGTACTTAAACTGTTTATCTACGCTTCATCCATGGAGAAGCGCAAACGCCGCATATGCGAGGTGGATGACATAGCCTTTGAGAAGGCTGAGGAAGAAATACAGAAGAGGGACAGCCAGAGAAGCGACTATTATCACTATTTTACCGGAAAAAACTGGGGGGATATGGAAAATTATGATGCCTGTCTGAATACCTCTGTATTGGGATATGAGGGCTGCGCGGACCTGATTATGAAAATGATGGAATGAGATGGCTGAGTGTCATCGACGAAAGTATAAAACAAAATATGAAAACACCGTGACAATGCTGTGACAATGCCGTGAAAACATGGTGACAATGCCGTGAATCAGCCGGATTCCCAAACAGGAAACCGGCTTTCTCACGGCATTTTTCTTTCCTGCTGCCGGCGGGATGAACCATCCCGTCAAATAAACGGAGAAATATTAAAAGTTGGGCCGTAATTTTGTGAAAAAAAAACGGGTTGATTTTCATTTGCAAAATGCATATAATATTTGTCAAACACAACAGTTGTGAAATACATATGATAGCCGCAGAAGGTATTTCCTTACAGTATCTGCGGCAGCCCCTGCAAGGAGGTGAGTACCATACAGGAAATAGCCACCATGATAGAAAAGAGCAAACGAAGGTTTCTGTGCATTAAATTCAGGGCCTGCGGCCTTTCCTTTTCCGAGGGAATCGTGCTTCTGGTCATAGGCTACAGCAGATACAGCAATCAGGAGACCATTTCCAGCCTGTCCGGAATTGATAAATACCAGACAGCCAAGGTATTGGCTGCCATGGAGGAGAGGGGATACATCAGAAGGGAGATTAACCCTGAGAATAAGCGCGAAAAGCTGGTTTGCCTGTCGGAAAAAGGAAAAGAGGCAGCTAATTCACTGAAGGACATCATGGACCAGTGGGAGAAAATCATCTTTGCCGGAATCACGCCCCAGGAGGAACAGGTTCTGGAACAGATTATGGGCAAAATCGTGGGAAATGTAAGGGAGTATGAAAGAAATATTGGAAGGGAGAAACTGTAATAACAATGAAACTGGCAAAATCTAAGAAAAAAATCATAGGGGCGGCGGCAGCCGTTATTTTGTGCGCCATTGTCCTGGTGCTCATCTTTGGTCATGTGACAGGGGATGACCTGTTATTTAAGAATAAGAAAAATCTGGTGGTACAATCTTATGTGACCATGGATGAGAGCAATATTAACGCTCTGACCGGAGGACAGATTAAGGATGTCCTGGTGGAGGAAGGGGACCTGGTGACCAAAGGCCAGGAGCTGGTCCGTCTGGACAGTGATACCCTGATGGCCCAGAGAGAACAGGCCCAGGCAGCACTGGCCCAGGCCCAGGCAGCTTACCAGAGCCTGTTAAACGGCGCTACAGAGGAACAGATGAAACAGCTGCAGCTGGCGGTCCAGATTGCCCAGGCAAACCTGGAAAATGCCCAGGCAGCCTACACAAGAATGGACGCGGATTATCAGAGGACCTTGGCGCTGGTTCCCGCAGGAGCCGTGTCCCAGTCCTCTGTGGATGCCCAGAAGGCAGCCCTGGCTTCTGCCAAGGCAGCCCTGGACAGCTCGCGCTCCAATCTGGAGATTTCCCAGAGCAAGCTTTCCGAAGCCCAAAACGGAGCCACTCCGGAACAGATTGCCCAGGCCCAGGCCGGAGTGGACCAGGCCAAGGCGGCCCTGAAACAGATAGACACCACCCTGGATAAATGTGTCCTTACCTCACCTGTGGACGGTCTGGTGACAACGGTTAATGTCAAGTCCGGTGATGTGGTGTCCTCCGGACTTCCCTCCGTGGTGGTTGCTGACATTTATACCCCGTATATCACTTGTGATGTGGATGAAATGAAGCTTCCGCGGGTAAAACTGGACCAGGAGGTGGATATCTCCCTGGCAGCCCTGGGAAAGGATACATATAAGGGGAAAGTGGTGCGAATCAATAAGGAAGCGGATTTTGCCACCAAGAAAGCGTCCAATGAAGCTGACTGGGATATCCTGACCTACGGAATCAAGGTAACCTTTGAGGACCTGACTGGACTGCAGGATGAACTGCGTTCCGGTATGACAGCCTATGTTGACTTTGGAAAGTGATGTGATGGTATATGAGAGAATGGATGAAACAGGCTGGGAGCCTGGCATCTTCTATGAAAAAACGGTACATAACGATTCCCATGCTGATTCTTCTTCTGGCACCCACCATCCTGAGTCTGCTTATGGGCGCGGAGTTCGTGCATCTGCCTTTTCAGAAGGTACCCACGATTATTGTGAACCATGATCACTCTGAAACAGTCCAGAGCCTGATTCAGATGATTTCGGATAACAGGACATTTGACGTCATTGCGTGTACGGATGAGGAGGATGACCTGAAGGAAGCATTTTACTATAATAAGGCACTGGCAGGCATTGTGATTCCGGAGCATTTTTCAGAGGATCTGTTAAATGGCAGGGAAGCCAAAATCATGATTTTTAACGACGGCGCCCTGTCAACAGTTGCCAGCGGCATGAGGGGTACTATAGCCGAAGCCCTGGGGACCATTAAGAGCGGATATATGCTGAAGCTGGCAGAGGGAAAGGGCATACCGCCCCAGGCAGCCATGAACCTGATTGCACCCATGGGATATGTGACAAAGGCCATCAGCAATCCCTCCAAGAATGTGGCATACATGATGATGGAGGGCATCCTCCTTACCATTGTACAGATTGGAGCCGGATGCGTGGGGGCCTGCGTGTGCGAGAGGGGAAGTTTTGGAAGGCTGATGAAAAAGGCCGGATTTATCACCGGTATTGCCTGTGTCTCGGCCCTGGGCTGTATAGTGACCCAGACCCTGTGTTTTGGATTTCCCTACAAGAGTTCTCCCTGGGCCGGCATACTGATGACGGTTTTCACCTGCTTCGGCATTACCCTTTTTGGAATACTCCAGAACCTGGGTACCGGAGGAAACTGCGAGGAGGCAGTGCAGAAATGCAGCATCATAAGTTTTACCATGCTGTTGGCCGGTTACACATTTCCGGTTATCTCCATGCCATGGCCCTGTAAGTTTCTTACCTGGTTCATGCCCAATACCCATTATATTGTGCCGTTCAGGGACATGGCCCTGGTGGAGCGCAGCTTTCTGAGTGAGGCCCACCATGTTCTGTGGCTTATGGGCTTCTGCGCGGTGATGGTGCTTGCAGTGGCAAAGAAATTCAGGGATGCCGGGGCAAAGCCGGGAAAAACGCCCGCAGATAGTCCCCTGACGGAAAGCGGGGTGGCCGGCATATGATAAGCAGGATATGGAAGGAAGAAAAAAACACGGTCATCGGTCTGTTTATTTCCGTGCTGGCCGGTATGCTCCTGATTACTACCATATGGAAAAATGATTACACAGAGGATATTCCCTTTGGAATCCTGGATGAGGACCGGTCCTCCTTGTCCCAGTCCATTGTGAAGCAGTTTGGCATCAATCCCTCTCTGGATATTGTATATTATGCGGATTCGGAGCAGGATCTGAAACAGGCCATCCTGGATAAGAAGATTGAGGCCGGCGTCATGATACCTGAAAATTTCAGCCGGGATATGTCCCTGAAGAAATCACCCCAGGCAGTGATATTTGCGGACTGTTCCAACATCATCACCGGCGGCGGGGCAGTGGGGGCTGCATCGTCCGTGCTGGGTACCATGAGCGCGGGAATGCAGCTTAAGATGCTGGAGGGAAACAACTTTTACCCCTCGGCGGCCCAGACCAGTCTGGGTACATTTTCTTACGTGGACAGGACCTTGTATGAACCACAGGGCGATTACATCAGGAAAATGAGCTATCTGCTGGTTCCCGCCATCACCATGCAGACCTTTCTCATCTCATTTTTTATTCCGCTCATGATACGAAAAAGAAAAGCTCTGGCAGCGGCTGCCCCGGAAAAGCGGGGGGAGGAATTAAAAGACGGAATTATCAGGACAGCCGTGGTGGCTGGCGGCGCGGTGGCGGCCCAGTTCGTGGTGCTGTGTGTGGTGGGACTGTATAAGAATATTCCCCTGCGGGGGGAAATCGGGCTCTATCTGTTCAGCACCGTGCTTTTCATGCTGGCGGCCGTGGCCTTTGGCGTGATGCTGGGGTCATTTACCAAAAGGCTGGCCTGCTTTGCGCAGCTGTATATGATGTGCAGCAACCTGATTATATTTACCTCAGGGCTTATTTTCCCGTACTATCTGATGCCCAAATGGCTCAGCATTGCATCCAGGATATTTTCGCCTATTGCCAATATTGCCGTGGAACTGAAGGCTGTGAACCTGAAGGGAATCGGCTGGGACGCTGCCTGGCCCCAGCTGGCGGGCACCGCCCTGTATACCGTGTTCTGGCTGGCGGCAGGAGGCGCCATGTACGCTTGGAGCATTAAAAAGGAGCGGAGGCTTGCCGGGGCGGCGGAGTAGGGGATGAGGCAAGGGAACGGAGTAGGAGATGGAGTAGGGGATGGGGTAAGAGACGGAGTAGGGGATGGAGTAAGAGACGGAATAAAAGACGGAGAAAAAGGGGCGGCTGTGAAATGTGTGGCAGTAGCATGAATAAAACAGAAAGTATAGAACAGAAGGTATGAAACAGAAGGTATAAAGCAGAAGGTATAAAACAGGGGGTATGAAACAGAGGGTATGAAACAGAAGATATAAAACAAAAGGTATAAAGCAGAAGGAATTAAAGAGAAACAGATAGAAAATTCCACGAAAATCATGTATGATAGAGAGAGCGGCTTCGGTATTGACTGCTTTCTCTTTTTTGTAATGGTCTTATATTTCAAGGCACAGGGAGGGGCGGTCACCAATGATTGGGGAATGGGGTGGTGTCTTGCAAAGCGCTAATACGGATATGATTGACGGCAGTATCTTTCAGTCTATTTTCTGGTTTTCAATCCCTCTTTTGATAGGGAATTTTTTCCAGCAGTTGTACAATACAGTGGATTCCTATGTGGTAGGAAATTTTGTCAATACCAACGCCTTGGCGGCGGTGGGGGCTTCAACCCCTGTCATCAATATGCTGGTGGGGTTCTTCATGGGCCTGTCCACCGGCGCGGGAGTGGTGATTTCCCAATACTTCGGGGCCAGACAGGGTGAGGCTATGAGCCGGGCGGTTCACAGCGCCATGGCTCTCACGGGGCTGTTGAGCATAGTGTTTACCGGGCTGGGACTGCTGTATACAGGGCCCCTTCTCAGGGCAATCGGGGTGCCGGAGGACGTCCTTCCCCATTCTTCTCTATATCTGATGATTTATTTCTGCGGAATCACATTTTCACTTTTTTACAATATGGGCTCAGGCATACTGCGCGCGGTGGGGGACTCCAGGCATCCCCTGCTCTATCTGGCAGTGGCCAGTATCGTGAACATCATCCTGGATTTCACCTTTGTGTGCGGGTTACACATGGGCATTGCAGGTGTGGCCATTGCCACCATTATGGCCCAGGCAGTGAGCTCATTCATGGTCATGCACAAGCTGATGCATACCCGGGAGGACTATAAGGTGGAAATCCGCAAGATACGGTTCCACAAGAAAATGATCCGCAAAATCATTGCCTTTGGCTTTCCGGCTGCCTGTCAGCAGAGCATCACCTCATTTTCCAACGTGGTGGTGCAGTCCTATATCAACCGGTTCGGAACGGCTGCCATGGCCGGGTATTCCGCTACCCTGAGGATTGACGGATTTCTTCAGCTGCCCCTTCAGAGCTTTAATATGGCTATCACCACTTTTGTGGGACAGAACATCGGAGCCCGCAAGTATAAACGGGTGAAGAAGGGAATATTTGCCGCCTGGGTTATGAGCTCCCTGATTATTCTGGCAGGTTCAGTGGGAATGTATTTCGGAGCCCCCCTGTTAATCAGCGTGTTTACCAATGATCCCCAGGTAATTGGGAACGGAAGCAGTATGCTTCGCATTTTCTCCAGAGCATATATTGTGATGCCAGTGATCCAGGTATTAAACGGCGCCCTGCGCGGCGCCGGACTTTCCAAGGTCCCCATGTTCTTTATGCTGGGCAGCTTCGTGGTGCTGAGACAGATTTACCTGCTTGTGGCAGTGCCCATGACTCACAGTTTGATGGTGGTCATGGCGGGGTGGCCCATTACCTGGGTCATCTGTGCGGCAGGCATGTTCCTGTACTATGTCAAAGCAGACTGGCTGCCTAAGGAGGCCAGGCCGGAGGGGGAATAATGCTTCCGGTTAAGGATGTCGGTCAATGCTGCCGGTTAATGCTTCCAGTCAATGCTTCCGGTTAATGCTTCCGGTTAATGCCTCCAGTTAATTCTTCCCGTCAATGCTTTCGGGAAATCATACCAAATAATGCTGCACAGTCATGGTCCGGTAAGGCCGCCGCTCACTAAAAAAGCGGCGGCTTTTCAGTATTTACGCGCAATAAAAGGCGAAAAAATCAAAATATGAAACGTTTTTTCATTAAAATCAGATAATATTGACAAAAGTGTTTAAAAGAGTAATATAAAGTCATAGGAAGGAACCAATATGAAAAGTGTACTTGTCAGGATACAGGAATATTCAGCGCAGGCCAGCGGTGCTGAGAAGGGGGTCCTCAGATTTTTAAGGGAAAATCCAGAGGAAGCCGCAGGATACAGCATAAAGCAGCTGGCAGATAAAACATTTTCCTCAGCGGCAACCATTGTCCGCCTGTGCAGGAAGATGGGGTTTGACGGTTATAAGGAGCTGCAGAAATCCCTGTTATATGAGTCAGCCCTGCGCAGGGAGAGTACGCGGCCCATGGAGCAGGAGATAAAAAAGGACGACAGCCTGGAGGAACTGGTGAACAAGGTGACCTATAAGAACATAGTGTCTCTTGACAATACCAGGAAGCTTGTGGACCTGGATATCCTCAATCAATGTGTGGAGCTGCTGGACAGGAGCCAGACCGTGTATCTGTTCGGAATTGGTTCTTCCCTGCTGGTGGCCAGGGACATGTATCTGAAGCTTCTTAGGGTCAACAAGGCATGTGTGATTTGTGATGACTGGCATGCCCAGCTCCTGCAGGCCAGAAACATCCGAAGCTGCGACCTGGCCCTGATCGTCAGCTATTCCGGTCTTACTGAGGAAATGATAACATGTGCCAGGGAGGCCAGGCTGAGGGAGGCGCCGGTTATCACCATATCCAGGTTTGAGCAGTCGCCCCTGGTCCGTCTGGCTGATTATAACCTGGCAGTGGCTGCAACGGAACTGATATTCAGGAGCGGGGCCATGTCATCCAGAATATCCCAGCTGAACATGATAGATATTTTGTATACGGCCTATGTGCACAAGCGGTATGACGAGTGTATGGAGCAGTTCAGAAAGACCCACATAGCTAAATCCGAGGGGCCGGAGGAAAACCAAAATGCATTGTAAGGGGAGGAAACACCATGATAGATTTGTCAGTGTTGGTAACAGAAAGCAGGAATAAGGAGACCATGGGGCTGGACCAGATGACGCCCCTGGAAATTGTTACCGTTATGAACCGGGAGGACGGGAAGGCAGTGGAGGCAGTGGGAGAGGTTCTGCCCCAGATTGCCCAGGCCATTGCCTGGTGTACGGACAGTCTGAAACAAAAGGGAAGGATCATTTATATAGGAGCAGGTACCAGCGGAAGGCTGGGAGTACTGGATGCGGTGGAATGTCCTCCCACCTTCGGGGTGTCGCCGGACGTGGTGGTGGGCCTGATGGCGGGCGGCACCCCTGCCTTTGTCAAGGCAGTGGAGGGAGCAGAGGACAGCCAGACCATGGGGGAGGAAGACCTGAAAGAGATTCATCTGTCCCCGGCAGATATCGTCATCGGGCTGGCTGCCAGCGGAAGGACGCCTTATGTGATATACGGCCTCAGGTATGCCAAAAAGATTGGATGCAGAACAGTGGCCGTGTCCTGCAACCGTGATTCTGAGATAGGAAAGGAGGCAGACCTTGCCATTGAACCGGTACCGGGACCCGAGGTCCTTACGGGTTCCACCAGGCTGAAGGCCGGAACCGTCCAGAAGATGGTTCTGAATATGATATCCACAGGAAGCATGGTGGGTATCGGCAAGGTTTACCAGAACCTGATGGTGGATGTTGTGCAGACAAATATGAAGCTGATAACTAGGGCGGAAAATATTGTCATGACAGCCACAGGATGCACCAGGGAAGAAGCCAGGGACAGCCTGGAGGAGGCGGAGGGAAGCGTAAAGCTGGCAATCACCATGATTCTGCTGCAATGCGGTGCAAAATCCGCAAAGACAAGATTAAATCGAGCTGGGGGGTATGTTCGTAATGCAATACAGGACGTATAAGGAAACCATGCTGCCGCAGATGGTGCGGCTGTGGAAAGAGGAAGCGGTGCGTATCCGGTATAAGGCCTATGATTCACCGGAAGAATGGAAGGCAGAGCTTTTGGATAAACCGGATTTTGACCCCGAGGGATGTATTCTGGCCTTTACGGATTCCGGCAGCCTGGCAGGGTTTGCAGCGGCAATCAGCCAGAAGGAATTCCTGCCGGGACAAAACCGGGACAATACGCCGGGCTATATATTCCTTCTGGTGGTAAAAGAGGAATATGAAGGCAGAGGTGTGGGGGGCAGCCTTTTGGAAAAAGCGGAAGCATTTTTGAAGGGCCAGGGAAAACATGAAATAAGAATCAGCCACAAATGCCCCATTAAAATGTCCTGGTACATAGACCGGGAGGGCCATGAGCACAACAAGGCGCCGGGAATCAGGACAGATTCCCCGGGATATATATTTTTTCAGAGAAGGGGGTATGAGCTGGTTCAAAAAGAGGTTTCCTATTACCTGGAACTGGAAAAATTTTACATTCCGGCAGATGTACAGAAACACATCATGGAGCTGGAGTCGGAGGGAATCAGAGTTGCCTGGTTTGATAGTGCCGGGAATTTCGGATATGAGGAAATGTTTGAGCGACTGAAGGACCAGTCGTTCCTGAAAAAATTCCGGGACGGAATCCGGGAACATAAGAAGATTCTCATAGTGGAGGACAGGGACGGCAGGGTGATGGGCACAGCCGGAACCGTGTATCCGGAGAAAAACGGGCGGGGGTTCTTTTCGGCGCTGGCAGTGGACCCGGCTGACGGGGGAAGGGGAATCGGCAATGTACTGTTCTTCAGCCTGTGTCAGGCGCTTAAGGACATGGGAGCGGAGTATATGACGATTTTTGTGACGGAAACCAATTTTGCCAGAAGGATTTATGAGAAGGCAGGTTTTTCAGTGGTACAGGAGTGGGCGATACTAAAAAAGACGGTATGACAGGCAAGAGATAAGAAAGGGGAAGGTATCTTATGACAAAGAAAGAGCTGGCACAATCAATCTGTAATTTGGTGGGTGAATCCAATATCAGGACCATAGCAAACTGCTATACCCGGGTCAGGCTGACTGTAAAGGATCCGGAAAAAATGAGACGGGAGGAGCTTAAGAAGCTGGAGGGCGTACTGGGGGTCATTGAGGAGGGCAGCCATGTCCAGCTGGTGCTGGGGCCCGGTACTGCGGCGGCAGTGGCCCAGCTTATGAGCGGTATGACCCATATCAAAAGTGAAGAGGTGGATGAGGCCGTTCTCCTGAAAGAGGAAAACAGGGCTAAGAACAATGTCCCCTACAAGAACATGCTGAAAAAGATAGCTAATATTTTCATTCCCATTATCCCCGCATTCATAGCCTGCGGACTGGTGGTTGCTGTCTATGAATCATCCTATGTATTTTTTCCGGGATTTCAGGATACGGATTTCGGCAAGATCATGAGTGCGCTGGCCTACTCAGTCTTTACCATCCTGCCCATCATCGTAGGCTATAATACATCCAAGGAATTCGGCGGAAGTCCCATTATCGGTGCTGTTCTGGCCTCCATACTGAACAGTCCGTCCCTGGCCGGGGTACAGCTGTTCCATGTGTCCATTACACCCGGGCGGGGCGGCGTGATATCTGTACTGATTATTGCCTATGTGGCAGTGCTGCTGGAGAAACAGCTTCAAAAAGTCATACCGGATTTCCTGGACATGTTCCTGCGGCCGCTGATTACGGTCTGTGTCATGACCTTTGTGGGCCTGATGGTATTTCAGCCCATAGGCGGTTTCATATCGGAGACCATAGGAACCTTTGTCAGCTTTATCATCTATAAGGTGCCTGTGCTGGCCGGTCTGGCCTCAGCCATCTATCTGCCTCTGGTAATGACGGGAATGCACCATGGGCTGATAGCGGTCAATACCCAGCTTATAGCGGATTTCGGCGTCACCTATCTGCTGCCCGTTACCTGTATGGCCGGAGCGGGACAGGTGGGAGCTGCGTTTTATGTATATTTAAAGACAAAGAACCAGAGACTGAAAAAGACCATTAAGAATGCGCTCCCCGTAGGTATGCTGGGCATAGGGGAACCTCTGATGTGGGGCTGTACCATTCCCCTTGGAAAGCCGTTTATAGCATCCTGTATCGGCGGAGGAATCGGAGGAAGTATTATGGCTGTGATGAAGGTGGCGGCCAAGGTTCCTGAGCTGTCAGGAATCCCCCTGGCGTTCATTACCACCAGATTCCCCCTGTATTTCGTAGGTCTGTTCGCGTCCTATGCAGCCGGCTTCATCGTGTGCAGGCTGATGGGATTTACGGACCCGGAGGACTAAGCATCAAAAAATAAAAAAGATTAAAAATGCCTAACCCACATTGCTGTTGACTAACAGCCTTCAGGGTGTTTACAATATAAGTAAACAGAAGGGCCGGCATGAAAAAGGGCCCCCCTGATCATACTGGGTATGAACGAAAAGGCAACGGAGGTGTGGTTATGCAGTCATTATCAGAGGTTAAGGCAGGTGCTGTCTGTACGATTAAATGGATGTTCGGCAATCCCCAGGTCATGGAGTTTATGCATCAGCATGACATCAGGGAGGGAAGTACCATCAATGTGTTCCAGCATGGAAGGGACAGCATGATAATCGGAATGAACAATATGCGCCTTGCAATCGGAAATGAGGTTGCGGAGCGGATCAAGGTGTGAGGCAGGCAGAAAAAATAACAGAACAGACAAGCAAAGCAGACAGTGAAGCAGATAATAAAGTAAATAGTAAAACAGATAAAAAAACAGATGGAATAAGAGCCGCAAAACAGGCCGCTGATATCTTGATGAGAGGTATCGGCGGCCTGAAATTTTTCCTCTAAAATGTTTCTCTGCCGGGAGAATAATTATGCAGTCAACTTCAAAAAATGTAAGGTAAGTCCCATCAATTTATTGAATTTTTATATTTATTTAATAAAAATGCTCTTTATTTTTAACGGCTGTAATGATATCCTATAATAGTTTATATGTAAACTATCTGGGGAAGTATAAAAATTAAGAGAATGGGGAGGAAGGTTCCTTATGGCGTTTATTAATTTTAAGGACCAGTGGTTTCAGGAGCTTCGCAAGGTGAACTGGCTTGTCCGGGAATGTGTGGAGGAAAAGTGCAGGCCCTTCGGCATTACCCCGGAACAGGGAAGGGTGCTCAATCATCTCTTTCTGGCGGACGGACAGGTAAACCTGACTCAGCTGAGCAGGAGTCTCCATGTTACAAAAGGAAACTGCTCCATGTTCTGCCGGCGTCTGGAACGGGCCGGCCATATTACAATGGTCAAGAATGACAAAGACGCCCGTTTTATAAATGTGGCCCTCACGGAAAAAGGGCGGTCATTGGTGCTGGGCATGATAGAGCAGATGGGCAGTCATTCTGAGAAGGATACGATGAGCAAAGAAGATTTGGAGACTATTTTAAAAGGGTTAAAATGTCTGGAAAAGTATTTGCAGAGCTGAACTGCTTTTCCGGATGTTTTTATTTTCAAGAACAAGGAGGCGCAACATGAAAAAAATATTTGCGGAGCTGAACGCGTTCCGGCCGGAACTTCTATGCGTGCTGGTCAGTGTGGCGGCCGGAGTAGGAGCCACGCTGGGGCTTCCCACCTATCTGTCAGATATTATCAACAGGGGAATCGCGGATAAGGATATGAATTACATTCTTCACACCGGCGTTATCATGCTGGGAATCGCTATTCTGGGAATGGTATGTAATATTACCACAGGCTTTTTTGCCTCCAAAATCGCGCTGGGTTTAGGGCGGAATGTGAGGAGCAGGATTTTTACGAAGGTGGAATATTTCTCACAGGCCGAGATCGACACATTTTCAACCGCGTCTTTGATTACGCGCACCAACAACGACATTACCCAGGTACAGAATTTCATGGTCATGTTCCTGCGCGTTATTCTGACAGCGCCTATCATGTGCGTGGTGGGCATCATGCTGGCTTACAGCAAAAATCCGAAAATGTCAAGCATACTTGTGGTGTCCATGCCGGTGATGGTGTTTATTATCAGCCTGATTGGCAGGAGAGCCATGCCGCTTTCCAGAAAGATGCAGACAAGAATTGACCGAATCAACCTGATTATGCGGGAAAAGCTTTCCGGCATCCGGGTTATCCGGGCATTTGGGACAGAGGATTACGAAGAAAAGCGGTTTGACGGAGCCAACAAGGATCTGATGAACAATGCCATGAAAATGATGCATGCCATGTCGCTGTTGGGACCGTCCCTGATACTGATATTAAACCTGACCGTGGTGGGGCTTCTCTGGCGCGCGGGCCAGGGAATCGGCACGGAGCCTGTGATGCCGGGAGATATCCTGGCAATTATCCAGTATGTCATGCAGATCATGATGTCTGTCACCATGCTTTCCATGATTTTCGTCATGTATCCCAGATGTGCTGCTTCAGCGGACCGTATCTGTGAGGTGCTGGATACTGAAAATAGCATCGGAGATCCGGCGGTTCCCCAGCTGTCAGACGGGCAGAGGGGATATCTCACCTTCCGCGATGTAAGCTTCTATTTTCCAGGGGCAAAAGAGCCGGCTGTCAGCCATGTCAGCTTTGAAGCTAAGCCGGGAGAGACCACGGCTATCATCGGAAGTACGGGAAGCGGTAAGACGGCGCTGGTGGGATTGATTCCCCGCTTTTATGATGTCCAGGAGGGCGAGGTCCTGGTGGACGGAGTCAATGTAAAGGATTATGACAGGAGGACCCTGCGCCGGAAAATCGGTTATGTGCCCCAGAAAGCCCTGCTGTTTAAGGGCACCATCATGGAAAATATCCGTTTTGGGGATGATTCGGCCAGCGATGAGCGGGTGAAGGAAGCGGCCGCCATTGCACAATCCACGGATTTCATCGAAGATAAACCGGACGGATTTGACTCATCCATTTCCCAGGGCGGAAGCAATGTCTCAGGCGGTCAGAGGCAGCGCCTGGCAATTGCCAGGGCCATTGTCAGAAAGCCGGAAATATATGTGTTTGACGACAGTTTTTCCGCCCTGGATTTCAAGACGGATTCCGCCCTGCGCCAGGCATTGTCCAAAGAGACGGGAAATGCCACTGTGGTAATCGTAGCCCAGCGTGTCAGCACCATCATGAATGCGGACCGGATTATAGTGATGGATGAAGGGAAGGTCATGGGAATTGGTACCCACAGGGAGCTTTTAAATACCTGCGGCACCTACCAGGAAATCGTCCGGAGCCAGTTGTCAGAGGAGGAGATGAGTGCATGAAGCAAATGAATGTGAGGGCAGCAGATAAGAAAATCAATACCAAGGGCACCATGGGCCGTCTGTTCCGTTTTATGAAACCATACCGAGTCAGAATCATTCTCATGGTGGCCTGCCTTGTGATGGGAGCCGTGTTTACCACCCAGGGGCCATATACCCTTGGCAGGGCCATGGATGCGCTGGTGGCCGTGGCTGTGGACGGCGCCGGGGTCCTCCAGGGATTTAGAACGTTCATCACTGTTCTGATACAATTGGGCTGTGTGTATGTACTGGCCTTTCTTTTCAATTATTCCGGCCAGTACATTGTGGCAGGAGTGGCGGAGCGCACTATGCATGATCTGCGCATGGCAGTAGACAAGAAAATCCGCCGTCTGCCTCTGGCCTATTTTGACAGCAATACATTCGGAGATGTGCTGAGCCGCGTCACCAATGATGTGGACACCATAGATACCTCCCTTCAGCAAAGCATCAGCCAGGTTATCACAGCCGTCTGTACCATGGTATTTATATTCGTAATGATGCTGGTGGTCAGCCCGGTGCTGACACTGATCGGCATTTGTGTTATCCCGGTTTGCGGCCTGGTGAGCATGAAGGTGGTAAAACATTCCCAGCGGTATTTCCAGGGGCAGCAGTCCGCGCTGGGGGAGCTTACCGGGTATGTGGAGGAGATGTACAACGGACAGAACGTGATTGCCGCCTTTGGAAAAGAGGAGGACGTCATCGGGAATTTTGAGGACATAAACAACCGTCTCTACAACAATGGCTGGAGAGCGCAGTTTTCTTCCAGCATCATCATGCCCTTAACACAGGCCCTGACCAACATCGGTTATGTGGGGGTGGCGGTTGTCAGCGGATGGCTCTGCATCAACGGCAGGCTGAGCATCGGTATGATACAGTCCTTTATCCAGTATCTGCGCCAGTTCTCCCAGCCCATCAACCAGGTATCCAACATTGCCAACATCATGCAGGCCACCATGGCTGCGGCCCAAAGGGTATTTGAGTTCCTGGATGCCGGGGAGGAGGTGCCGGAAGCAGAGAAGCCGCAATTCCCCGAAAGCCGGGAAGGAAATGTGGATTTCAGCCATGTGCGGTTCGGCTACACAGAGGACCGGACCCTTATTCATGATTTGGACCTCCATGTACACGCAGGCGACAAGATTGCCATTGTAGGACCCACCGGAGCTGGAAAGACAACGCTGGTCAATCTGATTCTGCGTTTTTACGATGTAAACGGAGGGAGCATTACCATTGACGGCGTGGATGTGCGGGATATGAAACGGGAGGCCCTGCGCTCCATGATAGGCATGGTGCTGCAGGATACATGGCTGTTCGCAGGTACCATAAAAGAGAACATCCGCTACGGAAGGCTGGATGCCACTGACCAGGAGGTTGTGGACGCTGCCAGGGCAGCCCACGCCAATGGTTTCATCATGTCTATGCCGGGAGGCTACGACATGGAGCTTCACGAGGGGGCTTCCAATATCGCCCAGGGCCAGCGCCAGCTCCTGACCATTGCCAGGGCCTTCCTGTCAGACCCGGAAATCCTGATTCTGGACGAGGCAACCTCATCCGTGGATACAAGAACCGAGGTGGCAATCCAGAAGGCCATGAATAAACTGATGGAGGGCCGGACCAGCTTTGTCATCGCCCACCGCTTATCCACGATAAAGGATGCGGAACTGATTGTGTACATGGAGCATGGGGATATCAAGGAGGTGGGAAACCACAGGGAGCTTTTGGCAAAGGGCGGTTACTATGCAGCCCTGTATAACAGCCAGTTTGCGGCAGAGAACGCGGGATAGGCTGTTTGGAACAAAGGATATGTGTGTGATAAAATCAGGATATAAGGGACCGGAGGGTTTGTCATTCCTCCTGTCCCTTATATTGTCAGGCCAGAGACAGTTTTAACTCACTGTCTCTTTTTAATCTTCAGCTCCGCATATGCGATAATCTGGTACAGCACCCCTGACACAATGCAGAGGATCACAATGGAGGTCACCACCATGGTCATGGCAAAGGTCTGGGAGCCATAGGTGATCAGATATCCCAGGCCTGCTTTTGCGCTCAGGAATTCGCCTATAATCACACCCACCAGACACAGCCCGATGTTCACCTTCATATTGCTGATAACCAGGGGCAGGGAACCGGGCAGCAGAACCTTTAAAAGCACATCCTTCCTTCCGCCTCCCAGGGAGTAAATCAGCTTGATTTGCTCCGTATCCATCTGGGAAAATCCGGTGTATAAGGTTAGAATGGATCCAAATACAGCCACGGACACAGCAGCCACCACAATGGTCCGCATGTTATTGCCCAGCCACACAATCAAAAGGGGGGCCAGGGCGGACTTTGGGAGGCTGTTTAACAGGACAAGAAAGGGCTCCAGCACCTGGGCCACACTTTTGCTGGACCACAGCAGCAGGGCGCATGCCAGGCCGAAGATGGTGCATACGGCAAAGCTGATAAGGGTTTCCATAAGGGTGACCCCTGTGTGGAGGAACAGGCTTCCGTCCTTTGCCATGGAAACCAGGCATTTGGCAATCATCACAGGGGAGCTGAAAATAAAGCTGTCAATCCAGTGCATGTCGGCCGCCAGCTCCCACAGGGCCAGGAGAAGGACCAGCAGCATGATGCGGCATATGGTCACCTGGCGGTGGCGCCGTATTTCACGGGCCACATATTCCTGCTGGGCCACGGACATATTGCAGGCTGATACAGGCTGTTTATCTCTATTCATAAGTCTTCAGCTCCTTCCATACCATATTAAAGTAAGTGGAAAATTCCGGGCAGTTCCTGCGGTCCAGGGAGCGGGTGCAATTTTCCGGAAAATCAATGGACAGGATTTTTTTGACCCGGCCGGGACGGGGAGACAGGACCAGAATGCGGTCAGCCACGCTGATGGCCTCAGACAGGTCATGGGTTACCAGTATGGCGGTCTTGTGTGTCTGGCGTATGATGGAGCTGATGTCGTCGCACACAGACAACCGGGTCTGGTAATCCAGGGCTGAAAATGGTTCGTCCAGGAGAAGAAGGTCCGGCTTAAGGGCCAGGGTCCGTATAAGGGCCGCTCTCTGGCGCATGCCGCCGGACAGCTCCGAAGGTTTGGCATATTCAAAGCCTGCCAGACCGTAGGCTGCCATCATTTCCAGCAGTTCCTGCCTGGCAGGTTCGTCCAACCGCTTTTGAATTTCAAGGCCAAGGGATATATTGGAGAAAATATTTCTCCATTCAAATAAATGATCCTTCTGCAGCATGTATCCAATGGCAGAAGGAGATTTGGTCAGGCGGACGCCGTCTATGGTGATGGTGCCCCCCTCAGGCTGAGTCAGTCCGCACAGCATGGACAGAAGGGTGGACTTGCCGCACCCGGAAGGTCCCACGATAGCCAGGAATTCCCCTGGTGACACATCAAATGATATATGATCAAGGGCCAGCGTTTCACCATCCAATGAATGGTAGGAATAGCTGACCCCGTTTACTTCCAGTTTGGGAATCATGAAGAAGCTCCTTTCAATTAGAAATCAATTCCTTGCTTTATTATATGTAGACAACGGGAAACCGTTCGCCCGGAGCAGGAAAAAGAAAACAGGCCCCTGCCGCTTGATAGCGGCAGGAAGCCTGCATGATAACAATATGAGCGGGGATACTTAATCCCTTACTTCTGGTAACTCCAGCTTACCGGCGTGGGTCTGGCTGAATCAAATACCTGGGCTGCGTCAAACAGATCAGTCAGTCGTTTCTTGGACGGATCTGACTGGATGAGATCCTCATACAGCCGGTAGCCGTCCAGGTTCCTTCTGGCCATGCGGAAGTAGTTTGTCCCCATCTGCGTCCAGTAGGGCTTGCTGGCATCCACATTGCAGAAATAGCGGAATCCCTTGGATTCCAGATAGGCAAAGCGGGGATTGTCCTGATGGTAGGGGCGCCAGTCTGCAATGTCGTTGCCATAAGGATAAAGGATGATATCAGTGGGCCCAATGAGGGATTCCACCTCAGCCTCCCATTTGTCCGTATCAGCCCGGAACCGTTCCTCGTCAATGGCAAATCCGGCCTCCGGATCATCCGCCACACCCAGGTGGAGATGGCCCCAGCTGTGGGATGCCAGCTCCCAGCCGTTATCCTTCAGACACTGGGCCACTCTGGCTGCCTGCTCACGGTCGGCCTCATAGGTGGGGCTGTCCTGGTAGGAGGAGGCGGTTCTGTACCCCAGTATGCCTTCATAGCCGGTAAACGCGATAATGGCCCTTGCCCCTTTGTAGGAAAAGTCGGGGTGTTCCTGTATAAAATCCTCCAAAAGCGGAATCAAATCATAGGAACCCGTGGAGGTGGTGCCGTCGTCCATGACCATTTCGCAGGTGGGCTTTCCGTCCTCGCCAATCACAACCCGTTTGGCAAACCCGTCCCCGTCCATGTAGGGATAGTAGCAGACATCGTCCTGGGACATGACAAAAGGCTTCTTTCCCTCCGGGAGCATGACGCTTCCCTTTACAAAATGCACGTTTCCATTTTCATCAGGTGCCTCATAGGCCACATCGTGGATGCGGACCAGCACATAGCCCTTCTGGTACATATCCTCCAGTATCTTAAGAAATTCGTCCTTGGTGGTCATGACTGAATTATAGTTGGCGCTGTCCGAGTCCCCGTCAAAAGCCTTGGAGGTATCCATGATAAGGGAGTGGAAAAAAATGTGGGTGACAGCGTTCATATCGGCTGGAACCAGGGCGGCCTTCTCGGATTCATACCGCGCCAGCGCCTCCGTCATGCGGGAGTCCTTAAGGTCCAGGCCGCTGGAGTTGATAAGCTCTGCCGCCTTGTCATAATCATACCCCATGGCGATACGGTCAGCCTGGGCGATGAGCCGGGAAATGTCGTCCTGGGGAACTTCGGCAAAAGGCTGGTTTGATGAGTCGCCGCCGGAAGTGGGGCCGGAGCTGCTGTCGGGATAGCGGTCGGAATTGCTGCCCCTGTCCGGATTAGGGGAGCCGTTCCCTGATGAGGCTATGACCTGGACCGTTCCGTCCGGCTGTTTCGCTAAAACGAACCGGTAGAGGGCGAAAATGCCGCCCCCTACCAGTACAGTGATTGCTAATAATAAAATTAATGTAGGAAGATGCCGTGACATCCGTGCAAGCTTCTGCCTGCGCCTGCGGGACTGCCGGCGTCTGAAATCTGCTCTGCTCATAAAATTTCTCCTGTAACTGGTACTTGCCTACCTATTATAGCATAGATTCCATGAAGTGGGTACTATGAAAGAAAAAACAAATATTGGAATTGAAATTCCTCTTGTTCCGTGGTATGTTTAAGTTGGTATGAATAAACATAAAGGAGAACAGGAACATGGAAGATATGGTAAAGGATCCTAATTGCGCATATTGTATGCAGGGCGAACTGGTGGCTAAGTTCGGTTATCCTGTGTGTGAAATGAAGACAGGCTTTCTCTATGTATTTAAGGAGCAGAGCAAGAAGGGAAGGGTTGTTCTGGCGCATAGGAAGCATGTCAGCGAGCTCATTGACCTGACCGACGAGGAGAGGAATGATTTCTTTGCAGAGGTAGCCCAGGTGGCCCGCGCCGTACATAAGGTATTCCAGCCAGACAAGGTAAACTACGGCGCTTACGGCGATACAGGACATCACCTGCACTTCCACATTGTCCCCAAATATGAGGGCGGTGAAGAATGGGGCGGCACCTTTGAGATGAACAGCGGAAGGACCATGCTCACAGACGCTGAGTACGAGAAGATGGCAGAGGACTTAAGACAGGCCCTGAAGGAAGTATAATTATAATATGGTAGGAAGATAAGACAGGAAGATAAGACAGAAAACTAAGACAGGAAAATAAGGTGGAAAAATGCAGCAGGAGCCGGAACAATCAAGGTCTGCTGCATTTTTTGCGGTAAAAATCAAGGTTTTGCGGGCATAAGCTGTCTGTCCACTCCCATACAATTAGTAGCAGATGATTTTATTGGAGGAAAATATGAGACGGATTGCAGCGATATTATGTTCGGCAGCAATACTGGCCTCCTATCCCGGGATTGCCGCCCTGGGCCAGGAACCGGAAATCGCCATCCCCGTGGGAGCAGGGGTATCAGGAAGCAGCCTCTTTGGACAGGAAGAAGGATGGACAGGGGGGGATGTGCAGGCGGCGGGGGACGCGCGGGCCGCGGGAGATGTGCAGGCGTCGGGAGATGTGCAGACGGCGGGAGATGCCCAGGCAGCGCCTGCAGACCAGAGTCAGGCAGCTGTCCAGATAGCCGCTCCATCAGCCATTCTCATGGAAGCATCTACCGGACAGGTAATCTATGAAAAGGATGCAGATGAAAAGCGAAGCCCGGCCAGTGTTACCAAGGTTATGACGCTGATATTAATTTTTGATGCACTTCAGTCCGGAAAGATCCAGCTGACGGACGAGGTAGTTACCAGCGCCCACGCCAAATCCATGGGAGGTTCCCAGGTGTTCCTGGAGGAAGGCGAGAAACAGACCGTGGAGACCTTGATTAAATGCATTGTAATTGCATCCGGCAATGACGCGTCTGTGGCCATGGCGGAGTACATAGCAGGCAGCGAGGATGAATTTGTGCGTATGATGAATGAAAGGGCAGCCGGCCTTGGCATGGCCAACACCCATTTCGTGGATTGCTGCGGCCTTACGGAATCCCCGGACCATTACACTACGGCCAGGGACATCGCCATTATGAGCCGCGAGCTGATTAATAAATATCCCCAGATACATAATTACTCCACTATATGGATGGAGAATATAACACATGTCACAAAGCAGGGAACCAAGGAATTCGGCCTGTCTAATACAAATAAGCTGCTTAAGATGGCAACTAATTTTACGGTCACAGGCCTTAAGACAGGTTCTACCTCCATTGCGAAATACTGCCTGTCTGCCACAGCGGAAAAGGACGGGGTGCGCCTGATTGCTGCCATCATGGCTGCGCCGGATTTCAAGGCCAGGTTTGCAGACGCTCAGACCCTTCTCAACTATGGATATGCAAACTGCAAACTCTATGAAGACAAGGAACATCTGCCGCTTCCCCAGATGCCGGTTACGGGAGGCGTGGAGGATGAGGTAGGGCTTACCTATGAGGGAACATTTTCCTATCTGAGCCTTAAAGGCGAGGATTTGGGAGCCATTGAGAAAAAGCTGGTGCTTTTGGAATCCGTACCCGCTCCGGTGGAACCGGGGCAGAAGGCAGGCGTGCTGGAGTACTCCCTGGGAGGCAAAAAACTGGGAGAGGTTAATGTGCTGACCAACGGGAGCATACGGGAGGCAGGTTATATGGATTATCTGAAGAAGCTTGTGGGGGCCTGGAAGCTGAACCGGCGGTAGCTAATAGTTTTATGTGCAGAGGATTATTTGCAGGGGCTAATATTCAGGGTAATGAAATAAGGGGTATTAATTTCGCTGTCATCCTGATGGATGGCAGCCTTTTTAACGGGGATTAAAATGTCGCAAATGTTTTTGTTAACTGTTTCTATGTGCCCCTATCAACTTCTATATATTCCATCGCATTCTATGTCCTTCGGCAAAATATATGAGGCTCTGTGGAGTAACGGATTGGGGATATGGGGATGGATGAGAAGCTTGTATTTTGGGCAGCGTAATGGTTGATTGGCGTGGAGCGCTTTTGCTGGCAAAACATGGTGAGTAAAGAAATAGAAAACAGATATAAACTAAATTAATGACAGAAAATTAAAGAGCAGTGAAAAACAATTGACTGCAGGGCAAATGACAGCAAAACCAGCTAAAAGGGCATAACTTTGTTAGCTGGTTTTGTTGTCGGGTTTGTTGTATGTTGTATTGTCCGATTGATTGCTTTTATTTGTTTGGCCTGCTGTTTGTTCTTCTGTTTGTTTTGCTGTCTGTTCTACTATCTGTTTAGCTATCTGTATTGCTGGCTGTTTTGCCGTCTATTTTGCCGCCTGTTCAGAAAATTGTGTGGTCACAAGGTCTTCATAGGGAACACGTGCCGACAGTTCGCCTGCCTCTTCCAGAATGTTTTCCAGAAGCTCAAAGCTTTCTTTCTCAAATACGGTGTCATCCTTCCATGTATCCTGGTCCTTATAACGGCCCACGATAACCGCGAGTTTATCCACCGGTGTTTCTTTAAACTGGGGCTGTATGGTTTTGGCTATTTCTTCGGCTGAATGGGAGTTTACGTAGTCCATGCCTTTTTGGATGGCATTGGTAAACTTCTGAATGATTTCCGGGTTCTGTTCAACGTAACTCTTCCTGGCACAGTAAGCAGTGTAAGGTACATATCCGGATTCTGTTCCAAGAGAAGCCACCACATACCCGCTTCCCTCGCTCTCCAGAGTGGTTGCAAAAGGCTCAAATTCCACGGTGTAGTCCGCATCATCGCTGGTAAATGCAGCTGCGGTCAGCCCGAAGTTTATGCTCTGGTCAATGGAAAGGTCTGTTTTGGGGTCCATGCCGTGCTTCTTTAAGATATACTCAAAGACCATCTGAGGCATGCCGCCTGCGCGTCCGCCGAGAACCTTCTTGCCTTTCAGGCTTTCCCACTTAAAATTGTCCTCGGGCTGGCGGCCTACCAGGAAGTTGCCTGCGCGCTGGGTCAGCTGGGCAAAGTTCACCGCATAGTCCTGTGAACCTTCCTGGTATACGTAGATGCTGGCTTCGGAGCCCATGAAGCCAATTTGGGCGTCACCGGATATCAGGGCAGTCATGACCTTGTCGGCTCCCGCACCGTTGACAAGGGTCAGGTCGATGCCTTCATCCTCAAAATAGCCCAGCTCAATGGCCGCGTATTGGGGGGCGTAGAAGATGGAATGGGCTACCTCGTTGAGGACCAGCGGGGTGTTGCCTGAGGATGAACTGCCGGATGATTTTGAACAGCCGGTTAGGGCAGCGGCGCCCATAGCTGCTGCCAGAAGAATGCTAATTGCTTTTTTCATCAATATGCTCCTTATATGATTTGGTATATTATAGTCTATTAGGGCTGGAGGGAATCGGTGAATAAAACATTGGGAACTGAGAAATTAGTTTTAATTGCCTGTGATGTCAAAAAATGATATGATTGACAGTAGTCATGTAAATAGAGGACAGCGGCCGGATTATTTAGGAAAGGAAGCATTTGTATTCATGAATGATTCATTACAATATTACAACCAACATGCAAAAGAATTTTCTGACAGCACAAGGGATGTGGAGTTTAAGGAGATGCAGGAGCGTTTCCTGGTGTATCTGAAGCCGGGAGCCAGAATCCTGGATTTCGGGTGCGGCTCCGGCAGAGATACGAAGTATTTCCTGGACAGGGGATTTGAGACGGATGCCGCGGATGGTTCGGAAGAACTGGTCAGGATAGCGTCTGAATATACAGGAATTGAAGTGAGGCTGATGTATTTTCAGGATTTAGATGAAAAGGAAGCCTATGATGGAATCTGGGCATGTTCTTCCATCCTGCATCTGGCTTATAGAGAACTGGAGGATGTGTTTATCAAAATGGCCCGTGCTTTGACATCACATGGAATACTGTATACATCCTTCAAGTATGGTACAGCTGAGGGTGAGCGCAATGGCCGTTATTTTACGGATATGACGGAAGAAAAGATGGATAAGCTGTTAAAAGATGTAAATTTATTTGACATATTGGAAATGTGGGTAACGAGTGATGTCCGTCCGGGGAGAGCAGAAGAAAAATGGCTGAACATGATATTGAGGAAAAAATAGAATCGTTGAGGCGGTTTCAAAAGGAAATCGGGCCCTGTGAGGTCATTACCGGGGGCAGGGATAAAAAAAGATTTCTGTTATACCAGCTGGAGCTCAGCATGCTAAAGGCTGAGCGGATTGATATGATTGTGTCGTTTCTCATGGAGTCCGGAGTGCGTATGATTCTGGATGATTTGGAGCAGGCGCTGAATCGCGGAGTGAAAATCAGAATCCTGACCGGAAATTATCTGGGAATTACACAGCCGGGGGCATTGTGTCTAATAAAGGACCGGCTGGGAGACCGGGTGGACCTTCGGTTTTACAACGAAAAGGGACGGTCGTTTCACCCTAAAGCCTACATATTCCGAAGAAAGGATTTAGGGGAAATATACATTGGTTCATCCAATGTATCACGCAGCGCCCTCACATCCGGTATAGAATGGAACTATCATTTTGATGACAGGCGGGACAGCCGGAATTTTCATCAGTTTTGCGGCACTTTTGAGGATCTGTTTTATAACCACTCCATCGTCATAAATGATGAGGTTCTGAAACAATATTCCAAAGAGTGGAAAAGACCGGCGGTTATCCGGGATATGGAACGGTATGACAGCCTTGACGACGAGACGGACGGGGAAGTGGTATTTCAGCCAAGAGGAGCACAGATAGAAGCTCTGTACGCTCTGAAAAACAGCCGATTGGAAGGATCGGAGAAGGCATTGATCTGCGCCGCCACAGGTATTGGAAAAACATATCTGGCTGCGTTTGATTCTCAGCCTTATGAAAGAGTCCTGTTTGTGGCCCACCGGGAAGAAATACTGAAGCAGGCAGCAGAAAGCTTCAGGAATGTGAGACATTCCGATGATTATGGCTTTTTTTATGGTAAAGAGAAAACAAGGGATAAATCCGTGATTTTCGCTTCTGTTTCCAGTTTGGGTAAAACAGATTATCTCAACGAATCATACTTTGCCAGGGATTATTTTGATTATATTGTTATTGACGAATTCCATCATGCTGTTACAGACCAGTATAAAAAAATCATGGAATATTTTAAGCCCCGGTTCCTGTTAGGGCTGACAGCTACACCGGAGAGAATGGATGGAAGAAATATATACGCGCTATGCGATTATAACGTACCTTATGAGATTGGCCTGAAGGATGCTATTAACAAAGGTATGCTGGTACCATTTCATTATTATGGAATTCTGGACGAGACAGTGGACTATTCCAAGATACGCATTGTAAAAGGAAAATACGATGAGGAAGAACTGACAAAGGAATTCATAAAGGGCAGGCAGTACGAACTGATTTATAAATACTATATGAAATACCGCTCAAAAAGGGCGTTGGGATTTTGCTGTTCACGCAGACATGCGGAGCAGATGGCAAAGGAATTCTGCCGTCGCAATATTCCGGCGGCAGCTGTATACAGCGATTCAGACGGCGAGTATGCTGTTGAGAGAAGTGAAGCAATAGAGAAGCTTAAGTGTGGTGAGTTAAAGGTTATATTTTCTGTGGATATGTTCAATGAAGGGTTAGATATCAGCGAAATTGATATGGTTATGTTTTTGAGACCCACAGAATCCCCGGTGGTATTTCTCCAGCAGCTTGGGCGGGGGCTGCGTAAAAGCTGGTATAAGGAATACCTGAATGTACTGGATTTTATCGGTAATTATGAAAAAGCAGGCTCGGCACCGTTCTTTTTAAGCGGAAGAAGTTATTCAAGTGCGGAAGCCGGAAGAATGCAGCAGCAGGATTTTGAGTATCCGGATGACTGTCTGGTTGATTTCGACCTGCGTCTGATTGATTTATTCCATGAGATGGCAAAGAAGAGGGCGAAAAAGGAAGATCGGGTCCGCGGTGAATACTTCCGTATTAAGGAGATGCTGGGCGGCAGAGTGCCGGCCCGTATGGATTTGTTTACCTATATGGAGGAAGAAATACTCCAGATATGTAATGGTTTGCAGAACAGTCCGTTTAAGCATTATCTGAGGTATTTGGATAGCCTGGGTGAGCTGGGAGACAGAAACCGTGCCATATTTAATAGTATTGGCAACGATTTTCTGGAGATGCTGGAGACCACGCAAATGACCAAGTCCTATAAGATGCCGGTCCTTTTGGCATTTTATAACAATGGCAATGTCAAAACTCAGATTGATGAGGATGATATATACCGGGGCCATAAGGAGTTTTATTATACGGCAAATAACTGGAAGGATTTAGCGAAAGATAAGAGTACAAGTGACTTCCGTACATGGGATAAGAAACGCTGTACCAGAGAAGCCTTAAAAAACCCGGTCCGCTTTTTGCTGCAGTCCGGAAAAGGTTTTTTTGTGCGTAAAGAGGGCTATGTACTGGCTCTGAATCCGCAGTTATATGAGGCGGTGGAAATGGACGGGTTTTCCCAACAGATGAAGGATGTGATTGACTACCGGACCATGGATTATTACCGGAAGCGGTATGAAGGGAAAACAGAATAAGCATTAGACAGATGAATCGGTTGATGTAAAGCGCCGGTATTATTACTGCAATATTCCTTTGCGGTAACAATACCGGCGCTTTTACACTGTTCCTTCCTGCCCGTGCAGATAGCTGCCCGCAGCCAACACCCGCCCCGCCCTTTAAGATATTCTGCACTACCTATGCCAAATCCCATTCCATTACCCAAACAAATATTCAACAAAAACCCTTGACAATACCGATAAAATGTAGTAAATATAAATATAAGGACATGTTATGGACATGACCGAAACTAGAAAATCCAAAAGACTGCAGCTTTTGGAAAGGGGAATAACCAAGGAGGTCAGAATGAACGAAAGTGTTAATTATTTGGATTATGCCAACAGCCCTCTGATGTGGGCAGCAGCGGCTTTGGCAGTAGCGGTGGTAGTATTTCAGTCAATTCTGTTTATGAAAAGGTCTATAAAGGCAGCCAGCGAGTCGGCCCTCACCACGGACCAGGTACATAAGGCAATCAAGAGCAGCGTGATATCATCCATTGGCCCGTCCGTAGTAATACTGGTCACCATGATATCCCTGCTGGTTACCATGGGTGCGCCGGTGGCGTGGATGCGTCTGTCATTTATTGGTTCTGTTAACTATGAGGCCATGGCGGCTGGATTCGGCGCCCAGGCCATGGGAAAGACACTTCAGACCATGGATACCATGGCATTTGCCTGCGGCGTATGGACCATGGTGTGCGGTTCACTGGGCTGGCTGATTTTTACCTTCCTGTTCTGCGATAAGATGGACAAGGTTAACCACTTAATGTCAAAGGGCAATGCCAAGATGGTTCCCATCATTTCCGCAGGCGCCATGCTGGGTGCGTTTGCCAACCTGGCTTCCGGCAACTTCTTTACGGCAGAGGGTTCCCTTACCTTCACCAACGCACCGGCAATCGCTACCATAGCTGGCTGTGTTATCATGATGGTACTGGTGAAGCTGTCAAGGGCCAGGGATATCGCTTGGCTCAGGGAGTGGGCATTTGCAATTGCCATGTTCAGCGGCATGTTCATCGGATATGCTGTCAGCGTAATCTAAGGAGGGTTAGAAGATGAAAAACGATTATTATTCTGGTACATATATCCCCGGAATCGTGAAATGGGGAAAGATTACACTGCTGCTGGGCATTTTCGCAGGATTCCTTCCGGCTCTTGTGATGGCCTTCCGGGGCTATATGCCTCCGGTGTCCGCCATTATCGCCGGCACCCTGATGCAGATCAGCGTAAGCGGAGCATTTTACATTGTTGAGCCCATTTCCTATTTCCCGATTCTGGGCATTCCGGGTACCTACCTGACCTTCCTTTCAGGCAATACCTCCAACATGCGTGTGCCGTGTTCTTCTGTGGCACAGGAGGCGGCCGGAGTGGAGATGGGTACGGAGGAAGGCTCCATTATTTCCACCATTGGTATTGCAACGTCCATTCTTGTCAATGTGGTGATTCTTACCGTGGGGGCTGTTGCGGGCAGCGTTATCCTGAACATTCTCCCTGCGCCTGTGAAGGAAGCCCTTAATTTCCTGCTTCCCGCGCTCTTTGGCGCTGTATTCGGACAGTTTGCCGCAACACGTCCCAAACTTGGCGTGGTGGCAGCCATCATCGCCATTGGCATGAACTGGCTTATGAAGCTGGGCTTCTTAAGCTTTATACCGGGTAATCCATCCTATGTGGTAATCCTGGTGGCTGTGTTTGGCTCTATCTACGCAGGCAAGCTTCTCTACAAGAAGGAGCTGCAGGCTGACTGATAAGCAGGGACGGATAAGGTAAGAGATAGACGAGGAAAAGGAATAGATAAGAAAAAGAGATAGACAAGAAAAAGGGACAGACAAGAAAAAGGGATAGAATACTTTGCACAAGCGCCCGGGACATGGGCGCTAAGTGCATATGAAGGCTTATATAATGAGGAGGATAACTATGCTGTCACGCGAACGGATGCAGGAACGTTTTTTGGAATTGGTTCAGATTTACAGTCCTTCCGGTGGGGAGAAGGAGCAGTGCCGGTGGCTTATGAACTATTTTAAAGAGAGAGGAATAGAGGCTTCCATAGATGAAGCCGGGAAAGCATATGGAGGAAACGGCGGAAATATTATCGCTCATGTCAAGGGCGAGCCATGTAATCCTCCCTTCTGCTTTGTGGCTCATCTGGACCAGATTGAGCCGTGTAAGGATGTGAGACCGGTAGTGGATGGACACATTATCCGCACGGACGGAACCACCACCCTGGGGGGAGATGACAAGGGGGCTGTGGCCTCCATACTGGAAATCGTGGAAGATATTGTGGAGACCAACAGGCCCCACAAGGAGTTTTATATCATGTTTACTGTCTCTGAGGAGACAAGCATGCAGGGGACCAAACATATGGACCCGTCCCGCCTGCCATGTAAGAACATGGTCATAGCAGACGCAACAGGCCCGGCAGGAATCATTGCCTATAAGGCCCCGGCTATGGAGGCCATAAGGTGCACGGTGAGAGGCCGTAAGGCCCATGCAGGCATAGAACCTGAGAAGGGAATCAATGCTGTCGTGGCAGCGTCCAGGGCAATCAGCCGGATGCATATTGGGCGGATAGACCAGGAGACCACATCCAATATCGGGCGGATCGAGGGAGGGGCAGCCACCAATATCGTGACCGATGAGGTGACATTTACCGCCGAGATACGTTCCCACAGCATGGATAAGCTGAGGGATGAAGCGGCTCACATGGAGGAATGCCTGAAGGCAGCCTGCCTGGAGATGGGGGCCGCCTATGAAATGGAACATGAACTGGCATATCCTTCCCTGGAGGTAAGTCTTGACAGTGATTTGTACCGCATGACAGCCCAGGCCATGGAGAAAGAGGGAATCGAACCCAGGCCCATGGTTATCGGCGGCGGCAGCGACGGCAATATATTGGCCGGATACGGCTGCAGCAGCCTTATATTAAGCGTTGGCATGATGGACGTACATACCGTGCAGGAAGCATTGGATATGGATGAACTGTGGAAGGCCACCAGGGTCATGAGCCGGATGACAGAACTGTAAGTATAGATGACAAGGAATGATGATATGGACAAAGAAGAACTGAAACAGAGATGCCTTAATGTGATTGAGGAACACCAGGACGAAATCATTGCCCTGGGAAAGGAAGCTTATAAAACGCCGGAGCTGGGCTTTAAGGAGTTCAGGACGGGAAAACTTATGGAGGAAGCCTTTTTAAAGCTTGGACTGGAGCCGGAGACAGGTGTATCCTATACAGGCTGCCGTGTGTCCTCCGGTCCCAAGGGAAACGGGCCCAGGGTGGCGGTGATGGGAGAGCTGGACTGCATCATGTGCGACTCCCACCCGGATGCAGCTGAGGGCGGAATGGTTCATGCCTGCGGGCATAATGTGCAGCTGGCAAACATGTACGGGGCAGCCATAGGTATCCTTACGTCAGGCGTCATGGAGCACCTGGGGGGCGCCGCTGACTTTATAGCCATACCGGCAGAGGAATGTGTGGATTATGAGTACAGAAACCGCCTCATGAGTCAGGGAACCATCCACTATCTGGGAGGAAAGCAGGAGCTTATGTACCGCGGAGGCCTGGACGATACGGATATGGTTCTTCAGTGCCATATGATGGAGATGGAGCCGGGAAAATGCTGTATCCTGGACACCAAGGGAAATGGATTCATCAGCAAGACCGTGCATTTCCTGGGAAAGGCGGCTCACGCCGGGTTTGCCCCGGAACAGGGAATCAATGCCCTGAACATGGCGGAGCTGGCCATGAACAATATTCATGCACTGAGGGAAACCTTCAGAGACGAGGACAAGGTGCGGGTAAGCATTGTAATCAAGGAGGGCGGAGGCCTGGTAAATGTGGTGCCGGAGCGTGTTACCATGGAAATCATGGTCCGTGCCTTTACCATTGACGCCATGGAGGATGCCTCCCATAAGGTGAACCGGAGCATGAAGGCAGCAGCCATGGCGTTGGGGGGTAAGGTGGAGATTCACGACTGTATCGGCTATCTGCCTCTGAACACGGATCGTCAGATTGCACGATTGTACCGTGACAACATGATGGCTTACGAACATGCCGGGGAAGATGCGTTTGTGGAGGACTGGGAGACAGCCGGCTCCACGGACCTGGGAGACATTTCCCAGATCATGCCCTGTATGCATATCTGGGCAGGCGGTATAAAGGGCGGTCTCCACACGGAGAATTACCGGATGGACGACCCGTACACCGCCTACATTGTGCCAGCCAAGATGATGGCCCTTACCATCATTGATCTGCTGTGGGATGAGGGCGCTAAAGGAAAGGAAATCATAAGGGATTTCCGGCCCGCACTGACAAAGGAAGAATATCTAAATCTCTTAAAAGACCATCAGGTGGTTGATTTATACGATGCTTCTGATTTATAATCGGTATAAGGCGCGCTGTGCGCAAAGAATCGGGAGGTTGACAGTATAAATGATAGTGGGAGTAGTGGGGCCAAGGGAATCCTGCGTAATCATCAGGAAAGCAATACAGCAGATTGACCAGAGTCATGAGGTGCGTTTATATACAAGAGAGCTGGTAAGGGAGGCCGTGGATGTCATTGACACCTGTGAGCAGGAGTGCGACGGCGTGATATTTACCGGAAGCGGTATCTGCGACTATGTGCTGGGGCATCACCAGATGCAGAAACCTTACACATACATCAGACGGTCCGCCAGCAGTATTGCGGAAGTATTTCTGAAAATGGTCAGGGAAGGACGGGAAATCGACACCTTCAGTATTGACGTGGTGGAGAAGCAGATTATTGAGGATATCTTGGATGCCTTTCACATACAGCCCAGGAATATATATACCTGCCCGCTGCTTGCAGGCGTGGCGGAGGAAGAGTATGTTGCATGGCATATGGAGCTGCTGGAGAAGAAGATGACCGATGTGGCGGTCACTGCTTATGTGGCAGTCTATCATATGATAGAAGAAAAGGGCGGCAGGGTTTTTTACCTGGAGCCCAAACGCTCCCAGGTCAGGGATGCCCTGGCCGATCTGGAAAAGGGCTGGGCTCTGGCCCAGGCAGAGTATTCGCAGATTGCGGTGGAATTGATACAGATGTCCAACTTCCCGGAGAAGGAGGACCAGTATTACAGTGCCATGGCAAGCAAGGCTGAATTTGAAGTGGAACTGATACGCTACGTAAGGGGAATCCAGGGATCTGTATTCCCCTTTGGGCGTGATGAATACGTGATTTACGCCAACTCCGGGGTGGTGAAGGGAAAAAAGAACCACAAGGACCTGAGGATTCTTCAGAGGGAGGGAAAGAACCTGGGTTTGGTGGTAAATGCAGGTCTGGGTATGGGACTGACGGCTTACCAGGCAGAGATGCATGCCAGGAAAGCCCTGGAATATTCTCTTGGCAAGGGAGAGGGAGGGATCTTCCAGATTGATGAGGAGGAGAAGATTCAGGGCCCCCTGGGCCTGGAGCAGCAGCTTCAGTATAGCATGATATCCTTTGACCCAAAAATACAGACGATTTCCGAAAAGACCGGACTCAGTATGGAATCCATTTTGAAAATTCAGGCTATTGCGGATGTGAGGAAGAGCTATGTGTTTGACGCTTCGGAGCTGGCGGAATGTCTGGGCATCACGGTCAGGAGCGCCAGGCGTATTCTCAGTAAGATTCAGGCAGCCGGACTGGGGACGGTCTGTGCCAGGGAAAGCGCTGCCAAGGGCGGCCGCCCCAGGGCTTTGGTGGAGCTGAATTTCGGTCTCCGGGATAAGACTGATAAGGATTAGCTGATAAGGATGAATAACTGTTCCGGTTGTCACTGCGCTGTATTTCTGATAAAATGGTTCCATGGAAACGCATAAGCAGATAAGCGGAAATAAAGAATCGGATACAGGAGAGAAAAGGCGATGGACTACAAGATTATCGTACTGGATTTGGACGGTACACTGACCAACCGTGACAAAATCATCACACCCAGGACAAAAGAGGCCCTGATGAATGCCCAGGAAGCGGGAAACGTGGTGGTGCTGGCATCCGGGCGGCCCACGGCCGGCGTGGAGCCGTTGGCAAGGGAGCTGGAGCTGTCACGTTTCGGCAGCTATATCCTGTCCTATAACGGCGGAATGATCACAAATTGCAAGACAGGTGAAACCGTGTTTTCTTCACTGCTGCCCAGGGAGTCCAATCAGAAGATCATCGGGCTGGCAGAGGAGCACAGGGTAGATATCCTTACTTATGAGGGTGAGGAAATTATTACTAACAATGTGGAATGTCCCTATGCCATTGCCGAGTCCAACATCAACCACCTGCCCCTGCGTCAGGTGGAAGACATGAAGTCCTATGTGGATTTTAAAGTACCCAAGTTCCTGATGCTGGATGACGGCGATTACCTGGTGACTGTGGAGCCTAAGGTAAAGGCTGCCATGGGCCGCGATTTCAGCGTGTACCGTTCCGAGCCGTATTTCCTGGAAATCATGCCAAAGGGAATTGATAAGGCCCGGTCGCTGGCCCGTCTGCTGGAAGTGCTGGGGCTTGACCGGGAGCAGATGATAGCCTGCGGCGACGGTTACAATGACCTGACTATGATTAAGTATGCCGGTCTGGGCGTGGCTATGGAAAATGCTGTTCTCCCGGTGAGGCAGGCCGCTGATTATATCACCGCATCCAATAATCACGACGGCGTGGGACTTGTGGTTGAGAAGTTCATGCTGTCCTGAAAGGGACAGGGAAAATAGCAGAAAACATACCTGGAAAAAGTGCGGGGAAAGCGCCGGAAAAAATGCCCTTATAAAATCTCCCGTCACGTATGGACTTTCAGACTTTAATATGCTAAAATGAACAAGTATGGGGCTTATATGACCTGTAATCATTTTACAATATACATGCGGAAGGGGAAGTCCGTATGAATTATAAGGAGAGATAACCAGGACATGAACAAGAAAATTAAAACAGAAGCAGTGGACCATCTATTTGATGCCATACTAACTTTAAAGACTCCGGATGAATGTTATAAGTTTTTCGAGGATGTGTGCACCATCAATGAACTGCTGTCCCTGTCCCAGCGCTATGAAGTGGCCAAGATGCTGCGGGAAGGCAAGACCTACCTGGAGATTGCGGAGAAAACAGGCGCATCCACCGCTACCATCAGCCGGGTAAACCGTTCGCTGAATTATGGAAGTGACGGATACGACATGGTGTTCGCCAGGCTCACAGGGGGAACGCAGGCAGACAAAGGGGATAATGAAAGCTGAGTATGATAAAGGGTGTATTAAAAAACGGATATTGCGGCAGGATTATTGCTGCGATATCCGTTTTGTTTTCTATAGGTATACCGGCAGCCCCGGCAATCCATTTTTTGTCCGCCAAGGCGGGGCTGACAGGTTATGGAGTTTATTTCTTGCGGGGGGCAGGCGCATCCTCCCTGAGCTGATCCGCGATCATTTCAATCATCTGTGTCTTCAGATACACGTCAAAGGACAGCTCGCAGATAAAGGCAAACAGCTTCAGATATTCCCTGTCCTTGTCATCCACAGGAGCATCTGAAAATGTATCCTGGGCACGGGCAAACTTAGCCGCCACATCAGACTTCAGATTATCCATCTCGCCCTTTTCCAAAGTAAATACTTCGTTGTAGATATCTTCCAGGGACAGCTGGGATGTCTGGCCTGAGAAATGCTTTGATGTAATAGGACGGAAAAGCTCTTCAATATCACTAAAGGACAGAAGGTTTTTAAAATAATATATGAACACAAGCATCAGCATGTGGTCCTTGGAATACTTCTTCTTCACCGGGGGAGGCAGAAGATTATTCTTGGCATAATTGTTAATCATGGTCTTGGTCAGGACTTTATCACCCGGATGGCGTCTCATATCTTTTAAATGGCTGTCCATGAAGGTGGTAACCTGGTCCATGTACAAATCAATATCAGGAATCTCGTCCGCCTTGACATGGGACAGGTTCCCCAGATAGGAAAACAGGTCCTGCAGACGTTCTTCATTTGTCTTCATCTATGTGTCACCTCTGTCATTCTTATCACATTGCTATATCTATTATATAGTATTGAATACTAGATGACAAGGGGGAAATGAAAATCTATGCGGGTTTATGGGGGAATGCCTGTAAGACAGGAAACAGGAGATATGGCAATGGAGAGACAGCTGCCTGTAATGCGGCTGCAATCGTCCGAAAGGCAGGTCTTGCAGGATGGGGTTCAGAATGGTATACTTAATAAACATAATTGCAGTTAAAAAGGCGGTACATAATTTATGAGTATTTACGATACATTGAATCCCATGCAGAAGGAGGCAGTCCTTCAAACGGAAGGGCCTCTCCTTATTTTAGCTGGGGCCGGTTCCGGAAAGACCAGGGTGCTGACCCACAGGGTGGCATACCTGATTGAGGAGAAGCAGGTGAACCCGTGGAATATACTGGCCATCACATTTACCAACAAGGCGGCCGGGGAGATGAGGGAAAGGGTGGACCAGCTGGTAGGCTTTGGGGCTGAGAGCATCTGGGTCAGCACCTTCCACTCCACCTGTGTGCGCATCCTGCGCAGGCATATAGAGTATCTGGGTTACACCACGAATTTTTCCATCTATGACAGCGATGATCAGAAAACCCTGATGAAACAGGTGTTCAAGGCCATGGATGTGGATACCAAGCAGTTCAAGGAGCGTTCCGTGTTAGGCACCATATCCTCTGCGAAGGACAAGCTCATCGGTCCTGAGGAATTCCTGTTAAATGCAGGGCAGGACTTCAGACAGCGCAGGATTGGGGAGATATATAAGGAGTATCAGAAGCGTCTTAAGAAGAACAATGCACTGGATTTCGACGATCTCATTGTAAAGACAGTGGAATTATTCCAGAATAACAGCGAGGTCCTGAATTATTATCAGGAGCGGTTTAAGTATATCATGGTGGATGAGTACCAGGATACCAACCTGGCCCAGTTCAAGCTGGTCAGCCTGCTGGCTTCCAAGTACAGGAACCTGTGTGTGGTGGGGGATGACGACCAGTCCATTTACCGGTTCAGGGGGGCGGATATAGGGAATATTCTGAGCTTTGAGGAGATGTTTCCCGGGGCAAAGGTCATTAAACTGGAGCAGAATTACCGGTCCACCCAGAACATACTGAATGCGGCCAACGGCGTTATACGCCACAACCGCGGGCGTAAGGATAAGACCCTGTGGACTGCCAACGGCGAAGGGGATTTGATTCGTTTTAAACAGTTTGACACAGCCAGAGAGGAAGCGGACTTTGTGGCCAGGGAGATAAGGGACAGCGGCTATGCCTATCAGGAGCAGGCTGTGCTCTACCGCACCAATGCCCAGTCCCGTCTTCTGGAAGAGCGGTGTATCTTTTACAACGTACCCTACCGTCTGGTGGGAGGCGTGAATTTCTATCAGAGAAAGGAAATCAAGGATATTCTGGCCTACTTAAAGACCATAGCCAACGGAGTGGATGATTTGTCGGTGCTGCGCATCATCAATGTGCCCAAGCGGGGAATCGGCGCCACCACCATGGGGAAGGTTACCATCTTTGCCTCTGAACATGGCATGAGCTTGTACGATGCTCTCAGGGAGGCCAGGCAGATTCCGGGCTTGGGTAAGGCTGCTGAAAAAATCGGAGCCTTTATAGGACAGATGGAAAGCTTCCGGGCCAGGGCACAGTCAGATGATTATACCATCCAGGACTTGATAGAGGGCATCATGGACGAGACCGGCTACCAGCAGGAGCTGGAGGCAGAGGGAGAGGTGGAGTCCCAGACCAGGCTGGAGAACATAGAGGAGCTGGTCAACAAGGCCGTGAGCTACGAGGAGGACAGCGAGCATCCTTCTCTGGATGAATTCCTGGAGCAGGTGGCCCTGGTGGCTGATATAGATAATATGGATGAATCCGAGAACCGGGTCACCCTCATGACCCTGCACAGCGCCAAGGGACTGGAGTTCCCGAAGGTGTACCTGGTAGGCCTGGAGGATGGGCTGTTTCCCAGTATGATGTCCATAAATTCCGATGACAAGACGGACATGGAGGAGGAGCGCCGTCTCTGCTATGTGGGTATCACAAGGGCCAAAAATGAGCTGGTGATTACCAGCGCCAGACAGCGGATGGTCAACGGCGAAACCAGATACTGCAAGCCCAGCCGTTTTATGGAGGAGGTGCCGGGTGAGTTGCTGGAAGAGGAGCGTCTGGAACCAGTGCTGGGAAGCTATGGCAGCCGGAACAATGATGCCGGTGCAGGCGGATTTGGCAAGACCGGTATTTCCGGCGAGGCAGGCCTGCCGTGGAACCAGCCGGCAGCGGGGAATACACGTACAAGCACCTTTGGAAAGGGATATAATGCATATGCATCCGGATCATCCCAGCCCTTGTCAGGCCGGGGCACCGGCAGCACAGCGGGAAATCCGGGATTTGGCAAGGCATTTACAGTGCAGAAGGCAGCATCCCTGGATTACAGCGAGGGAGACAGGGTCAGGCACATCAAATTCGGAGAGGGAACGGTGAAGTCCATCAGGGACGGAGGTAAGGATTACGAAGTCACGGTGGTATTTGACGGTGCGGGCCAGAAGAAAATGTTTGCATCCTTTGCCAAGTTAAAAAAGGTCTGATGGGTGTGCTGGTATCTGGGATGCCTGGCGGTAAGCGGCATTTGTTCAGAGGAATCGGGCGTCTGCCTGGCTGAAACAGGCATCTGTCTGGCCGAAACAGGCATCTGCCCAGCAGATTTCTGCCGGGACTGGGTTTTAATTAAAATTGGATTGAAACAATTGGATAAAATTTGAATAAATTGGGATAGTAAATCAAGAGCTTCCATGATATAATAATTAAAAACAAGCAAGAGGGCAGAAGTGCTTATATATAAGAAAGGACGTGGGTAGAATGAACAGATTTGACAGAGACAGGTTTGATCAGATGGGCAAAGAGGCATTAAGCCGTGTAGAAGAACTGATGAATTCCAGCAGGATCAATGAACTGCTTCACAAGAGAGAAGAGGACGAAAAGAAAAAGAACTGCATTCTCTGGGTACTGGCCATCATTGGAGCAGTGGCAGCAGTGGCAGGAATTGCATACGCTGTATACCGTTTCTTTACTCCTGATTATCTGGAAGATTTTGAAGATGATTTCGACGATGATTTTGACGATGACTTCTTTGAGGATGAGGAGCCTGAGGAAAAGAAGGCAGAAAAGGCTGAATAGCACAGGCTGCTTAAGACCATCATAAGATACACAGTAAGATATACAGAAGGATGATAGAATAGGATAGTTGTTGGGACCGCCGCGGAAGTGGCGGTCCTTTTTGGGTCTGGCTTGATGCGGACCCTATTGCATGATATAATGATACGGCAAAAGAGGACCATAAAAAAATGCCTAAGCAGCGGGCAGAACGGAGATATTTTATGAAAAAAGGCGATATTTACGAAGGAACTGTAGAAAAAATCGAATTCCCCAATAAGGGGATCCTTCATATAGATGGTGAGAGAGTAGTGGTAAAGAATGCCATACCAGGCCAGAAAATTCAGTGTGTGATTACCAAGCGGAGAAAAGGGAAGTCGGAAGCCAGAACCCTGGAGATACTGGCGCATTCCCCGGCAGAAAGACCAGAGGAGGCATGTCCCCATTTTGGGATATGCGGCGGCTGTATTTACCAGAGCCTGCCCTATGAAGAACAGTTAAACATTAAAAAGGAGCAGGTAAAATCCCTGCTGGACACCGTGGTAGAGGACGGTACCTATGAGTTCCAGGGAATCAAGGCCAGTCCCATCTCATTAGGATACCGCAACAAAATGGAGTTCTCCTTTGGGGATGAGGTAAAGGATGGTCCGCTGGCATTGGGAATGCACAAGAGGGGAAGCTTTTACGATATCGTAACCACTCCGGAGTGTCGGATTGTACATCCGGATTTTTGCAGAATACTGGTAGCGACAAAAGAATATTTTGAGGAGCTGGGGATTGCATTCTATAAAAAATTACAGCATCAGGGGTATCTTCGCCATCTGCTGGTCCGGAGGGCGGTAAAGACAGGGGAAATTCTGGTAGACCTGGTAACCAGCACACAGAGGGATTATCTGGGTGAAAGGACGGAGGAAGAGGTACTGGCAGAGTGGACGAAAAAGCTGGTGAGCCTTCCTTTGGACGGCAGGCTGGCGGGCATCCTCCACACAGAAAATGACTCCCTGGCAGATGTGGTTCAGAGCGATGCTACCCACATCCTTTATGGACAGGATTACTTTTACGAAGAACTGCTGGGGCTGCGTTTTCGCATCTCGCCCTTTTCCTTCTTTCAGACCAATTCCCTTGGTGCGGAGGTGCTGTACGATACGGCACGGGGATTCGTAGGCGATACAAAAGACAGGGTGGTATTCGACCTATACAGCGGTACCGGGACCATTGCACAGATATTGGCGCCTGTGGCTAAAAAGGTGGTAGGAGTTGAGATTGTAGAGGAAGCAGTCAGGTCAGCCCAGGTAAACGCTAGGCTTAACGGACTGGAGAACTGCGAGTTCCTGGCCGGCGATGTGCTCAAAGTGATGGATGAGCTTCAGGATAAGCCGGATTTGATTGTAGTGGATCCGCCCAGGGATGGGATACATCCAAAGGCATTGGGAAAAATCATTGATTTCGGAGTGGACCGGATTGTATATATATCCTGTAAACCAACCAGTTTGGTCAGGGATTTGGTGGTGCTGCAGGATAGAGGGTATAGGGTGGAGAAAGTTTGTGGGGTGGATATGTTTCCGGGGACGGGGAACGTCGAAACCGTCGTGGAACTATCACGCAAAATCAAGGATTGACGGACTATCTGACATCTTTATTGGTTGCCCTGCCTACCTCTTGCCTACGCTTTTTTGAGTGGTAGGCAAGGTTGCTATGATATAGCATCTGCCAGGATTACAATGGCATCGTTCTGCATTTTTTCCGTGTTAAACACATAACGGTCCATGGTGGTCTTGATGTCCTTGTGGCCCAGACGCTCCATGACGGTCTTTGGCTGGGCGCCATTCTCCGCCAACAACGTGCCGTGAGTATGACGTAGGCAATGACTGTGGAACAGAGGATTTCCCAATTCTTCATGAATGACCTTGGCACAGTACTTGAAAGAGTATGGCGTCAACAGCTCGCCGTTTTCTTTGGCGCTTATTGGCATTATTTCCTTGCCAACAATTTTGACGTTGGAAGGAGCCTGAAAGATTAAGCCATCGTCCATTTGATACGTCTTTGTAAAGTACTGGCCGTACCGGAGCATGTTCTTTTTGCGGTTATGGATTTCTGTTTTCAGAACTTTTTCATATTCCGGGAGTATTTTTATAGTCCGGACAGAATCATATTTTGGCGGCCGGTAATACCACTTTCCGCCCTCATTGGCAAGCTGGTGCTGGATGGTTATGGTGTGGCGCTCGAAATCTACGTCATGCAGCAAGTCAATGCCGTAAGCCTCTCCCAGGCGCGTGCCACAATGGTATCCGGTCATGAGCGGTATGTAAAAATTACTGTCCGGCCCAAAACGCTCAATGATGGCCGCAAAGTCCTCTTTGACACAGATATATTCTGTGTGTGCCTTGGCCTCATCAGACATAACTATCTTCGGTATTCTGGCATAATCACAGGGGTTGTACTTGATGTATTTACAGGGATATACCGCATATCCCAGGGCACCAGACAGGCAGGATAAGGTATTTTTAACCATGCTCCTGGAATAGCCTTGACGCTTCATTCCGTCAATCCATTTTTGGATAACATCGGTTTCCAATGATGCCAGCCGGTATTTTCCGAATGTCGGTTTTAGATGCACACGGATTTTCTTTTCATAATCCTTTTGTGTATTGTAGCTGAGATTGGTTTTGACATAATTATCATACCAATAATCCAGATAATCAGATATGCTGATGTCCGAAGGGGTAAACCTGCGGCCAGCAGAGTCATATTCCGCCTTAGCTTGGGTGCCGGCAGTGATGGCCTCGGCCTTGGTACGGTATCCTCCCTGACTGATTGGGTTGCGCTTACCGTTGATTTTAGCCCCTTCAAAGGACCATTCCCAAGTGGAGCCGCGTTTCCTTGTGCGTAGTTGTCCCATATACCATTCCTCCTTGTGCTGTTGCGATATCGCAACAAAATTTGGGTATAAAAAATACGCCCTCTTGCCAGGACGCTCCAGGAATGATATAATCAGATTGTTCAGAACTGATGATATCTTCCGGAGCAGTCCGGCAAGAGAAATCTATGTGAAAAGCTTCTGTGTTACCAGCACAGGGGCTTTTTCATATTATGAATTTAATAACTGTTTTTTCTTAGTTTCAAACTCTTCTTCGGATATGGCTCCCATATCCAATAATTCTTTCAGAGCTTTAATTCCCTTGAGGGCATCTGTGGTATTTTTAGATACTTCGGCAACTGATTGTTCTTCTTTGATTTGGAAACACCTTATTTGAGCATCTATTTCAGTAGTGCAGGCTATGGAAATAGGGAATGTCATTCCATCATCAATGCGCCGAAGTTTCAAAACCGCGGTTCCGGCTTGCTCAATATGCTGTGTCATTTGCCTGGAGTTAGATGACATATTTCCCTGTGTAGTAGATTTACCTTTACTTCCGGCACCGATTGCTGCCCCTACTGCTGTTCCGATTCCAGGCATCAATAAAGTACCTACGACAGCCCCCGCTGTCATTTTTCCGGCCTTTCCTTTTTTGACTGTCTGACTGCTACTGATTCCGGTGGTTTGTGTATTCGTCATGGAGCCATAAAGAGGTCCGTCCCAAGAATAATCTAGCAATTCATAAAGTCTATTTTCATCAACTCCAAAATAAACCAAGCCGTCTTCCTGGCGTTGTCGGATGGTGCAGGCTCCGTTCATGCCAGCAGGCCCATTTTTAACAGTGATGAACGCGCTGACCTGGCTTTGTCTTATGGTAGCCAGCTGTCTTTCTGAATCCTTCTTTGCTAATTCATTCTTTACCAAACCCGTTGCACCATCGGCGGCGCTTTTCATCAAATCTTTAAGTCCCATAACGAAACCTCCTCAATGTATATACTATTACAATGACTGTGCCCTCAAAGAATCCAGAATTATTCTCGTTGGTGACAGCAAATCATTAAATGGATATGGTTCCTGGCTGGCCTTAGCATCGCATATAGGACAGATACAGTCACCAGGTCGGTTATAAAAAGTTCGTCCACAGTAGAAACATTCGGTCTCAGCACAAATAAACTTTTTAGACTCGGATTTATAAAAGTAGCTATACATTTCCCAATCAACCGGATACATTTTATGTGTGGCTCTGCGATACCATCTGCGGTAAGCGGCAAAGGCATTATGAGCAGCTTCGTCCGACAATCCGAAATGTCTATGCACATCCCAAGCACTTTCACAATGGCAATAATGGATTACCATACTGGGAGCCAATACGTAGCTTGCAAAACAATTGGCCTCTTTCTCATAATAGTCTGCCTTGTACGGATGCTCAAGCACTATATGCCCCAACTCATGGGCCAGTGAGAAGATAATCCTATCTAATGGCTTTTCCTCATTGTAAGCAACTGTCCTGCTAAATGGTTCAGTGTATGCCTCGTCAGAACAGGAAGCACATAATTCATATACTTCTGGATTCTTTTCTTTCAATTCGCTGTATGTATAGACATGATATCCATACTTTTTTATGGCTGAAATACAGTCAAATGGAAATTTCTTAAATTCACAAAAGATATATGTTTCTAGTACTTTTTTCAGTATAAAATCGTGATTCAATCAAATCAGTCCTCATTATTTATTTCAGACAGTAGTTTGATTAGACGCATTTTCTGTTCAACAGACATCTGCTTACCATTTCTTGCCACAAGGCGTTCCACATCCGCATAAGTGGGTTCTGGAACCACCTTCTTTTCTCTATCATCAAAGTCATCAAGCGACAACCCAAGAACATGAGCGATAGACTTAAGCGTTTCAAGTTTTGGGTCTTTTGTGGCACCGCTTAATATCTTATTCAACGTTCCCAAAGGGACTCCAGATTTTTCAGATAATTCCTCCGTGGTCAATCCTAACTTTTTTTTGTATTCTGCAATTTTCTCCAGTCCCATCCTTAATCCCTCCTACGGTAATATTTTACCGCCAAACGGTTTTTAAGTCAAGCGAATTTTACCGTTAACGGAAAGAAAACGTAAAAAACGGGTTGACTTTTACCGTTAATGGATATATACTTTCAATAAATAACCGTCAACGGATAGAAGGGAGGATAACATGTACTACCGTTTGAAGTTTGAAATTAGCAAAAGGGGATTTACAATAGAAAAATTCTCACTTTTGCTTAATATTTCAGAAAAATCATTGCGGAATAAAATTAAGGGGTCAACAGAGTTTTCCTGGTCGGAAGTACTAAGAATTCGGGATTTGATTGACCCTACAATGTCCTTAGAGGAATTATTTAAAAAAGAGGACAAAATTGCCTAAACAAACACATGTTCGATAGAGACAACTATACCACTATCATATGCGTGTGTCAATGGGAAGGGGTGGAAAAGGAAGGAGGATATAGATAATGGTAGAACCATACAAACCGTTGTACACGGTGGAGGAAACAGCAACCGTACTTATGACGAACACGGATACCGTGTATAGCCTGATTAGAAAAGGGAGCCTGCGAGCATTAAAACTGGGGCGGATAAAGATTCGGGGAAGCGATTTGGAGCAATTCATTGAAGATTATCCAGTATTCCAAGGGGAGGGACAAGCCAATGACAAAAGTAACTGAGTTAGCCATCCGCGCCAAAGCTGCGGTCCAGTATCCCGGCTGGCGTGTGGATTTTGTGGGACCGGCCACCATAGCACTGACCCATGTTATGGGCAGGGAGCGGGTGATTGAGGTGCGGCGGCGCAGGAGACGCCGGGACGGCCCAATCATGAGGGCAGCTAAGCGGATTGTGCCGGCGGTCATCCTGATGGGCGGGATGGTGGTGGCAACTGGGTGGATTATGGCGCAGGCCATGGGTGTAAGACTATGAGAGGAGGATATGATGAAAACATATAAAGTGTTTTTAACAAAGAGTAGGGAAGTGTCCAGCCTTCTGGCAGATGCTCTTTGGGAACAGTATAAGCATAATGAAGAATGTTCAAGCGGCTTTGGCTGTGCCGACGATGATGACAGGATTCCTAAATTGTATCACGACCATGGTTATTTCTACGCGATGGTTGAGTACAAGAGCGAGCAACCAAAGTATGAGCTGATATTTGCATAGAAAGGAGGTTAGGAGAAATGTTTGGAAGCATAAAGAGCATTGCGGAGCTGGCAGTCAGGGATTGGTGCCGTTCTATCGGGCTGGACATGCGTTCTATCAAGCTGGGCATGGATGGCAACGAGGCCATGATAGAGGACGATATCGGCAACACGCTGCGGCTGGTATATGACAACGATACCAAGTCTGTCTATGTCAAAGAGTAAGGAGGTGGCAGCCATGGAGCCAGTGACATGCCGGAGCTGCCGGCGGCGGAATAAGTGTTCGGAGTACAGCCGAATGATGCTGTGCCGGTCATACAAAAAATGGACCCCAGACGGGTGGAGCCGTCCGAAGGTCCGGTAACTAAAATAATCTAATCACCCTTAGTATAAGGGGTGCAGAGCAGGAATGTCAATAGTAAAAGGAGGCACGCCGCATGAGCTATTATATCCGATGCCCTCATTGTGGGGCCTATCTTGACCCGGGGGAGAAATGCTCCTGCAGGGAAGAGAATACAACGGAAACCATGAATATGAAAACGGAGGAAAACGAAGATGGCAAACATGAACATTAATATTACAGGACTTGATACAATCGCACAGGCAATCAATAACCTGGCGCAGGCGTTAGGAAAGGGAGGAGTGACTGCTTCCTTTAGTGAATCTACTCCTGCCGGCCCGCAGTCAACGCAGATGGCTGGGAACTATCAGAACCCAGGACCGGCAGCTTCGGGGCCACAGCAGTCAGGTCTTCCTGGAGCTACTACAGGACAGCCAGGCATGATGCAATACCAACAGCCCTTCACGGGACCGGCCGGACAGGGAGCACTGCCAACGACAGCCACCACACAATCCTATACCCAGGACCAGATAGCCATTGCACTGACTGGACTCATCGACCAGGGCAAGCGGGACTATGTGATGCAGATACTGGGACAGTTTGGCGCAATGTCCCTCATGCAAGTGCCTGTTGAACGGTATCCGGAACTTGTGACGCAGTTGAGAGGGGCAGGTGCAAACATCTAATGGCAGAAGAGAGGAAACACGCGTTGTTGTCGGCATCCAGTGCCAAACGGTGGATAAACTGCCCGCCATCTGCGAGACTGTCAGAAGCATTTCCAGAATCAACATCTGACTACGCGGAAGAAGGTACACTGGCTCACGATATCTGTGAGTTGAAGCTGCGGAAATTGTTCATTGAGCCGGGGATGCCAGAAAAGACATTTAAAACTGCACACAATCAATTAAAGAAGCGCGGGCAGTATGACCCTGAGATGGAGCGCTATACAGACGAATATGTGGACTACATACAGAAGATAGCCTACAGCTATCCGGTGCCGCCTAAGATTGTGATTGAAAAGGAAGTCCATTACGGGCATGTCGCCCGGGATGGCTACGGCTTCTCAGACTGTATCATTCTGAGCGGTACAGACTGCCATGTGGTGGATTTCAAGTATGGTAAGGGCATTACAGTCAGTGCGGAGGAAAATCCGCAGATGATGCTGTATGCGGTCGGGGCTATTGCTGAGTACGGAATCGTATTTCCTGTAGAACGGGTCATCCTGCATATTGTGCAGCCGCGGACAAAGAACTTCTCCCGATGGGAACTTTCAGCCAGTCAGCTCCAAACCTGGTCAGAGCAGACCGTAAAGCCTGCAGCAGAACTGGCCTGGGAAGGCAAGGGAGATTTTAGGCAGGGCTCCTGGTGTGATGACTGCTTCTGCCCTGCCGCGGGAACCTGCCGGTTCCGGATGGAGGAAAACATGGCGGCCCTGCAGAAACATACGGACCCAATTACAGGGAAGATGATACCCGCAGAGCTCCTGACCAATGGTGAAATTGGCTCTATCCTTCCCTTTCTTGAATTCGCAGCACCCTGGATCAAGAAGGTCCGCGCGGCCGCCCTCGACAAACTGCTGGCGGATGAAGATGTTCCAGGGTGGAAATTGGTGGAGGGCAGGAGCAACCGGGAGCTCCCCGACCCAGATAAGGCATATGCCGCGCTGGTGGAGGCCGGATATAAGAAGGCCCTGTTTTACGAGCGGATTCCGGTAACTCTGACTGAGGCGGAGAAACTGATCAATAAGGATGACTTCAACACAATCCTTATGCCATTTATTGTAAAACCAAAAGGAAAACCCACGCTTGCACCTAAGGGGGACAAACGTCCGCCATACCAAAAAGACACTACCCCGCAGGAGGATTTCGGTGGGGAGAATCAATATAAGGAGGAAGAAAAAACATGTTAGTTGGAAGATTCAGGGCAAGTTACGCCCATGTGTTTGAGCCGTCTACACCGCCAGGTGGTGGGGAGGCCAAGTATCAGATAACTATGCTCATCCCAAAATCCGATGTGAATACATACAATGCCGTTGTAGCGGAAATGAACCGGGCCCTGCAGGAAGGACTACAGAAAACGTTTGGCGGACAGATGCCGGCAAGACCCTCCATGCCCCTGTATGACGGTGACGGGACCAAACAGAACGGAGAGCCCTGGGGAGAGGAGTGCCGGGGCCATTGGGTACTGCGTGCATCAAGCAGGACCAGGCCTTCCGTGGTGGATATCAACATCCAGCCAATCCTTGACCCAAATGCATTTTATTCCGGCTGCTATGCCCGGGCAACCGTCAATTTTTATCCATACAATACAAATGGTAACCGCGGAGTAGGATGCGGACTTAACAACATACAGAAGATTGCCGACGGGGAACCCCTATCTGGCAGGACGACAGCCGAAGAAGACTTCGGCGGGTCCAATGCGTATGCAGGTTCCGCGGCAGCCCCGAACGGGTATGGGCAGCCTGCGTATCAGCCACCGGCCTACCAGGCGCAGGCTTATCAGCAGCCAGCCGGCGGTTTTGGGGGCGCGCCGGCCAGCCCTCCCGGGATGATGCCGGGATATACGGCGGCACCCATAGGGTACGCCCCTCCTGCAGGCGGGGCGCCACAGCAACAGGCGATTGACCCGGTGACGGGAAGGCCGCTGCCAGCCGGGGGAGTGATGGGGATTTGAGGACCCTGAGTATTGACATAGAAACATATAGCAGTGTAGATATCCGAAAATCAGGGCTGTACAAATATGTACAGTCCCCTGATTTTGAAATCCTTCTGTTTGCCTATGCTTATGACGATAATCCGGTACAGGTTGTAGACCTGGCACAGGGGGAGAAAATCCCGTATTTCACGGTCATGGATCTGCACAGGCCCGAAGTCATGAAGACGGCATTCAATGCGGCATTTGAATATTACTGCCTCAGCAAGTTCTTTGAGACACACCTGGAGCAATGGCAATGCACCATGGTCCATGCATGGTACTGCGGATATGCAGGAGGGCTGGATGCCATCGGCAGGGCCATGGAATTTCCCGAAGACAAGCGTAAACTGTCCACAGGTAAGTCACTGATTAAATTTTTCTGTACCCCATGCGCCCGTACGAAACGGAACGGTGGGCGTACCAGGAATCTTCCGGGACATGCTCCGGATAAGTGGAAGCTGTTTAAGGAATACTGCGGACAGGATGTGGTGACCGAACGGGAAATTAAGAACCGGCTAGCGGAGTATCCAGTGCCTGCATTCGAGCATCAATTATGGGTGATTGACCAGGCGATTAATATCGGCGGAGTGGCTCTTGATACGGCCCTGATAAATGGAGCGCTGGCAATCAGTGCCCAAATGACAGAAGAACTGACTGAGAAAGCCCGGAATATCACGGGGCTGGATAACCCAAACAGTGTAGCACAGCTTAAACAATGGGTCATAAACAATGCAGCCGTGGAGATAGAGAGTCTGAACAAGCAGACGGTTGCTGACCTCCTGTCCCAGGAATCCGGAACCGATGACGTACAGGCTATGCTTCGGATACGTCAGGAGATGGCAAAGACCTCGGTGAAGAAGTACCAGGCCATGCAGGATGCGTTGTGTGATGACGGCCGGGTACGCGGGCTCCTGCAGTTCTATGGGGCCTGCCGTACAGGGAGATGGGCCGGAAGGCTTGTGCAGGTGCAGAATCTGCCACGAAACTATATTGACAGCCTGGATACGGCCAGAGCGCTTGTGCAGAAACAAAAAATAGATGCCCTCCGGGTTATATACGGGAATGTGCCTGACACGCTCTCACAGCTCATCCGGACGGCATTTATACCTGGAGACGGATACACCTTCGCCGTGGCTGATTTCTCGGCCATAGAGGCGCGTGTGATTGCCTGGCTGGCGGGAGAGGAATGGCGATTGGATGTGTTCCGGACACACGGGAAGATTTATGAAGCCTCGGCCAGTACCATGTTCGGGGTGCCGATAGAGAAAATAAAGAAAGGGAACCCGGAATACGCCCTGCGTAGTAAGGGAAAGGTCGCTGAGCTGGCCTTGGGATACCAAGGTGCGGCTGGTGCCCTTATCCAGATGGGCGCCCTGCGGATGGGCCTTCATGAAGATGAACTGCCGGACATCGTACAGAGGTGGCGGGCATCAAACAAACGGATTGTGGATTTGTGGTACAGCATAGAGCGGCATGCGGCGGAATGCGTGGAATATGGTGTGATATCATCCCTGCCGAACGGCATTTCCTTCTCGAGGGATACGGACCGGATGATGGTTACCCTACCAAGTGGCCGTAAGCTGTTCTACCTTAACCCCCAGATGATTCCGGACGAGAGGAATTACAAACGAATCTATTTCATGGGGCAGAATCAAAAGAGCCATAAATGGGATTTGCTCCCGACCTACGGCGGCAAACTCACGGAGAATATCGTACAGGCCGTGGCAAGAGACTGCCTGGCCAACGCCATGGTGAACCTGCATACGGCAGGGTACCGGATTAACTTCCATATCCATGACGAGGTGATACTGGAAATTCCCAAGGGCGGCAGGCAGAGTCTGGAGGAGGCAATAAGCCTCATGTGCAGGCCTCCGGCATGGGCTGAGGGGCTTCCTCTAAATGCGGATGGATTCACAGGAGATTATTACAAAAAGGAGTAGGCTTATGTTCGTGAATGACAGGAAAATCAGAATATCAGTAGGTACGAGCAGGAAAGCCACGTCCTGGCACCGGCAGGAGCTCCTGTGGTCGGATTTCGTCCAACGGATATCCCGGCCGGAACGCACGGGTGAAACCTTTGCGGAGTATAAAGGGCTTACAAAGGCGCGTCAGGATGAATTAAAGGATGTCGGAGGCTTTGTCGGCGGGGAACTGAACGGGGAGGCCCGCAGGAATGAGAACGCCGGTGACAGGCACCTGGTTACACTGGATGCGGACAACATCATCCCAGGAGGGACACAGGCAGTTCTGAATGCCGTGGAGGCACTGGGGTGTTCCTATGCTGTATATTCCACAAGGAAACATGAGGGCGCGGCCCCCAGGCTGCGCATCATCCTTCCGTTGGACGTGGCATGCACGGCGGATGAATATGAGCCTATAGCCCGGAAAGTAGCGGCTTTCCTGGGGATACAGATATTTGACCCGACCACGTTCGAGCCGGTCCGGCTCATGTACTGGCCAAGCTGCAGCGCGGACAGCGAGTATGTATTTCTTTATGGGGATAAGCCATTCCTGTCAAAGGACGGGGTTCTGAGGCTCTACCAAAACTGGCGCAACGTGGCGGAATGGCCTGAGGTACCGGGGGCCGCAAAGCTCCGCGACCGGTCGGCAAAGAAGCAGGGTAACCCGCTTGAAAAGCAGGGGGTGGTAGGCGCATTCTGCCAGACGTACGATGTGACGGAAGCCATCGCACAGTTTATACCGGATGCGTACATCCCCTGCGGGGAGGGCCGGTATACATACAGTGAGGGCTCAACCATGGGCGGCGCCGTATTATATGACGGCGGGAACTTCCTGTACAGCCACCATGCCACGGATCCGGCCAGCGGGAAACTCTGCAACGCGTTCGACCTGGTCCGCCTCCATAAATTCAACGAGGAGGATTATGACGCGAAACCGGAAACCCCAGTGACACAGCTGCCATCATTTAAGGCCATGTGTGAATTTGCCCTGCAGCAGGAGCCGGTATCCAAGGCAATGGCCCTGGAGCGGTACAGGAAGGCTCAGGAGGACTTTTCACAGCCGGTCCAAGGGGAGACAGAGGGAGTCCCGGATTTTGAATGGATGGGAGAGCTTAAGTGCAGCTCACGGACAGGGCAGCCCCTCAATACCATCGACAATGTCCTCATTATACTGAACCATGACCCAAAACTGAACGGGCGGTTCTGGCATGATGAGTTCGCGAACAGGGCGGTTGTTGGACAGGCCATGCCCTGGGAGGCGCCAAAGGACAATTACAAGCTGAGAGCCTGGGCGGACGAGGATGACTCAGGGCTCAGGCATTATATAGAGAAAGTATACGGGATAACCGGGAAAGAGAGGATATATGATGCAATGGCTGTATATGCGACAAACCATAAGCAGCATAAGATAAGGGAATATCTGACCGGGCTGGTCTGGGATGGTATTCCGCGTATTGATACTCTGCTGACTGATTATTTTGGGGCGGAGGACAGTACCTATACAAGGGATGCCATGCGCAAGACGCTGGCTGCCGCCGTTGCCAGGGCCATGGTGCCCGGGATTAAGTTTGATTGTATGCTGATACTGTCCGGCGCCCAAGGCGTAGGGAAAAGCACGTTCTTCCGATTCCTGGGCAAGGACTGGTACTCAGACAGCCTGGCAACCTTTGAAGGGAAGGACGCGGCGGAGCTGATCCAGGGATACTGGATTATAGAAGCCGGGGAACTGGCCGGTATGAATAAGTCAGAGATGAACACCGTCAAACAATTCATGAGTAAAACAGAAGATGTCTACAGGGAGCCGTACGGAAGGCGGACGAAGCCATTTCCGCGTTCCTGCATCATCGTAGGAACAACCAATGACAAAGAGTTTTTGAAAGACCAGACAGGCAACAGGCGGTTCTGGCCGATTGACCTTGGAAAAATCCCCAGCAGAAAAAATGTGTTTGAGCAGCTGCCAGGTGAAGTGGACCAGATTTGGGCGGAGGCCTTTATGAGATGGCAGTGCGGCGAGAAGCTGTTTCTGGAGGGAGCCGTGGCGGAGGAAGCGGTACGCCAGCAGGAGGAGCATAAGGAAAGCAATCCTAAGGAAGGGATCATCCGGGAGTTCCTGGGCAGGAAGATACCGGTAGACTGGAGCCGGAAGGACCTGGCAGCCAGGAGAGAGTTCTGGAACTTTGCGGGGCGGGATTATGATGAGAACCTGCTTTTGCCGCGTGACAGGGTGTGTGCAGCAGAGATATGGTGTGAATGCTTTTATGGGGATTTGAAGATGATGAAGAAGTCGGATGCCCATGAAATCAATAGCATACTATCCGGTCTGTCTGGATGGGAACGGAGCTCCGGAGCCATTCCATTTGGTCCATACTATGGAAAACAGAGGGGATATGTTCTAAGCCAGGAGACAAGATTAGATTGTTGCCCGGCAACATTCCAAAAATTGTAAAAGGCAACAATGGGAACAGGAGGCAACAATCCAATGTTGCTGTAAAAACCCTTGAAAATCAAGGGTTAAACCCTTAAGCAACAGTGGCAACATTCTTATATATAAAAATATAAAATAAAAGGTAATGTATATATAATACCCCTGCGCCCGCATACGCGTATATATATATATAGAATGCTGTAGCCCGTTGTTGCCAAGGGGTAAAAAGGAGGCGTCAAAATGCTTGAAAAAGAACTTGAAAAGAAATTCACGGAAGCAGTCAAGAAGTGTGGTGGTATCGCATTCAAGTTTGTCTCCCCCGGTAATGCCGGCGTGCCGGACAGGCTGGTGATACTCCCCGGAGGCCGGATCGGGTTCGTGGAGCTTAAACAGGAGGGGAAGAAGGCAACAGTACTGCAGAGTAAAAGGATACATGCCCTAAGAGAACTGGGGTGCGCAGCTTGTGTGCTTGACCGGGAGCCGGATATAGGCAGGGCAATCATGTACATAGCGTCAGATGCAGGAAAGGATCCGGCCTGGCAGGACTGGAAACTGAAAGAATTTCTTGAAGAATCAAGAAAGCGGGAGCAGCCATGAAGTTTGTACCGCATGATTACCAGAGGTACTGCATCAACCGTATGATATCAGATCCTGCCCTGGGCCTGTTTCTTGACATGGGACTCGGTAAGACCGTGATTACCCTGACCGCGGTCAATGACCTTCGGTATAACCGTTTTGAGGTCGGGAAGTCATTAGTAATAGCGCCCAAGAAAGTGGCGGAGGATACCTGGACCCGAGAGGCCGGGAAATGGGACCATCTGAAACTGCTTCGGATTATCCCCGTGCTTGGCAGCAGAGAGAAGCGGATAAAGGCCCTTAATACCCCGGGAGATGTGTATGTGCTGAGCCGGGATAATGTGCAATGGCTTGTGGACCATTACCGCAACGCCTGGCCGTTTGACACGGTAATCATAGATGAGCTGTCCAGTTTCAAGAACCCGCAAGCCAAGCGTTTCAAGAGCCTGTGCCTGGTGAGGAACCACATACGCCGGATTTATGGGCTGACCGGTACACCGGCGCCAAACGGCCTTCTGGACCTGTGGTCCCAGATATACCTGCTTGACCAGGGACGGCGGCTGGGGACAAGGATAGGGCAGTACCGGGAAGAATATTTCTCGCCAGCATCCAGAAACCGGGATACCATCTTTTCATACGCGCCGCTTCCAGGGGCAGACCGGATTATCCAGCAGCGGATATCCGACATCTGCATCAGCCTGCAGGCAAAGGATTACCTGCAGCTTCCAGAGCGAATTGACAATGTAATACATGTGCGTCTTAATCCCAGGGAGCAGGCAGCATATGAGAAGTTTGAGCGTGAGATGCTTCTGGAAGTGGACGAGGCCACACTGGATGCCGGGTCAGCAGCGGTGCTTTCCGGTAAGCTCCTGCAGTTCTGTAATGGGGCCGTATATGACAGTGACAAGCATGCAGTGGAGGTCCATGGCGAGAAGCTGGAGGTATTCAAGGAGATTGTGGAAGGCAGCCAGGGGAAACCGATACTGGTATTCTACAACTTCCAGCATGACAAGTCCCGTATTATCAAGTGCCTTCCGAAGGGACTTAGGATAGCGGAGCTTAAGGGGCCGGGCGTAATCAGCCAGTGGAATGAGCGGAAGATAGATGTGCTCCTGGCGCATCCGGCAAGTGCCGCTTACGGACTCAACCTCCAGGCGGGTGGAAACATCATCGTATGGTTTGGCCTTAACTGGTCCCTGGAACTGTATCAACAGGCAAACGCCAGGCTGCACAGGCAGGGACAGACGGATAATGTTATTATCCACCACTTGATTGTATCCGGGGGGATGGATGAGGATGTCATGGCAGCGCTGCAGAATAAGCAGGTTACGCAGGATTCCCTGCTTGCGGCCCTTAAGGCAAGGATAGCAAAAGTGAAAGGGGAAACGTGATGGAGGAAGTTAAGAAAACAGGATTGACCTTTATAGATACCAGGCGGCTGGCGAATATATCCTACAAGGATATCAAAAATGGTTTTGTAGGCTTCGGCTATTACCTGAAAATCATCCGGGATGAAAAGCTGTGGCAGGGACAAGGTTATGACAGCTTTAACGAGTTTTTGGGTGATGAATACGGCAAGGACAAGTCTTGGGCGTCCAGGTGTATCAACCTGTATGATAAATTCGGAATCCCGGTAGAGCCAGGGGAACTGCCGAGGCTGGAAGATGCATATGAGTCGTACAATGTCAGCCAGCTGATAGAGATGATACCTATGCAGGAGGAGCTGCAGGAGCAGGTCACCCCGGATATGTCGGTTAAAGCCATCCGGGCACTGAAGCCGAAAAAAGAGAAAAAAGTTGCGACCGTCGCAACCCCGGAGCAAGAACCAGAGCCCCGCCAGGAAGCCCAGCCGGAACCAGAGCCGGAACAACCCCACCCAGAGAAGTCAGGGAAGTGCATCCACCGGCCAGAATTTGACTGCACCCTGGAGGAGGCCCATAAGCTCATCCCGGGAACCGGGGAGGACTGCAGCCGGGTGTGCTGCTGGGAATGCGTCAGGCGCGGTGACTGTGAGTTGGAATGTTATAGTTCGCAGCGGCGCACGGAGCATCTGGAACCCCCAAAGACAGAGCCGGATTGTCCGCCGCTGGATGCCGCGGATACGCACCGGGAGGAAACGGCCATCCCTTCCCAGGAGGAATGTGTTCTGGACTTTTATCAGCATCACATGTCCAAGCCGTGTGCGCAGGCCGTCAATGACGGGAACGCAAAACTGCTGAGGCAGGAGTTGATAAGCAATCACGGAGAACCCCATAACGGCGGGTCAACGGAGTACGGCTTTTATCAATGCGGCCCGGAACGGATTTATTTCCAGGATAATATGTGCGAGACATTTTTGAGCCTGACCTGGGGCAAGTACGTAAAGGAATTACTCAACCTCTTGGGAAGTGCTGAGGATGAGGCATCAGAACATGAAAACGATGTCCCTGGTATGCCGGAATCCCAGGATACCGTGATTGATGGTGAATTCACGGAGATTCCAGAAACGGAGGAGGACATCCGGGCCCCGGAGGAACCCATGACCGAGCTGCAGATTGCCCAGGATGAACTGGAGCGTGCCAAAAAGCTGCTTAATGATGGGCTAAAATGTGATGTGGATGAAAATGACATACATATCCGCCGGCTGAAAATAAAGGTTTGCGCCCTGGCCAGCTATGTGTGCGATTTGGATGACATCGTGAATCCGCCCAAGCCAGAACAGCCGGAGCTTCCCTTGCTGAAAAACAATGACCAACGGGCTGCCTTTGTGGATGCATATGAGACGTGGCCGTTATGGATTGAGACGAAACAGACCGGGGAACGGTACTACCGGTATGACCTGGAGGACGGCACCAGCATGGTGGTCAAGGTGTATCACGCAATGATATTCGATGGATATGCGCCAGGAAGCTATGAGGCCAAATATCATGATGGTTACGGCCGGCATGAGTACTATCTGCTGCGGGATGGAAAGTTATTCCGGGATTGTGAGACGAACCGGGGATTATTGATTGAGAAACTGAAAGAGATTCAGAAGGTGAAGAAAGGATAGGAAGTACTATGTCAGAAAAAATGATTGAAAACAACAAGGTAAGTGTAATTGGTGAGATTGTATCGGAATTTACCTTTAGCCATGAGGCTTTTGGAGAAGGCTTTTATCTGGTTGATGTTGCTGTGAAGCGGCTCAGTGGCCAGGCGGATATCCTGCCGTTAATGGTGTCCGAGCGTTTGCTGGATGTGCGCCGGGATTATTCCGGTGATACGATGGAGGCCATTGGCCAGTTCCGTTCTTACAACCGCCATGAGGGCGCCAGAAACCGCCTGGAGCTGTCCGTTTTTGTCCGGGAGGTCCGTTTCATGAAGGAATTTACAGATTATACAAAGACAAATCAGATATCCCTGGATGGCTACATCTGTAAGCCGCCGGTTTATCGCAGGACTCCCCTGGGTCGTGAGATTGCGGACATCCTTCTGGCCGTCAACCGGCCGTATGGCAAGTCTGATTACATACCATGCATCAGCTGGGGCCGGAATGCCCGGTATATATCCGGCCTTGAGGTGGGGGCCAGGGTCAGGGCATGGGGCCGGGTACAGAGTAGGGAATATGTGAAGCAACTGAGTGAGACCGAGTGTGAGAAACGGATTGCGTATGAAGTCTCAGTCAGCAGACTGGAGGAGGTTAAAGATTATGTTCGTGAAACAGATTGATATGATAGAGGCTCTGCGGCTGGCTGCCGTAGGCCAGGAGATTAACCTTATGGCACCGAACACCCCTGAGCCGAAGCGGTGGGAGGACTATTCCCCGGATACACTGCAGAACCTGCTGGACGGCTGTCTGTTCTTCCGGAATGAACCAGCAATGGATAATTCCAGGCTTGAGCAGATGATGCCCCCCGTTGACAAAAATAAAAGCGGATCCAGGGATTCCTGCGTGGAAGATAGGTCCGCAGTGGACGGTCATCCCAAACGGGCCAAGAGGGTAGACAAGGGCAAGGTGATGGCGCTGCATGAAGCAGGCCGGAGCAACCGATGGATTGCGGATGATATGGGGCTGCATGAAGGGACAGTGTGCAGAGTTCTGAAGGAGATGAAGGAGGAGAGCCATGAGAAAGATTAAATTATTCCCGGCGCCGCATACGGAGCTGCGTCTGGATGTGTCAGACGAGATGGAGAAGGACTACCAGGAGTGCCGAAGGATGGCACAGTCGAGAGATGATGGTAAGGACTGCAATACCTGCAGCTGGAGACCAGTGGAGATAGAGGACACCGGGTTGTGTGAGTGGCCCGAGGTAATAAGGCAGATGGATAGAGACCTTGTGGAGGAGTCTGGTGATGACGGCTGTAATCAGAATTAACATTTGGAGGAAGTATGGATAAAGAAACAGCATTAAAGGTTTTACAGGAAAAGTATCATATCGAAGGGCCAATTAAAATTGTTCAGGACGAGTTAGAAGCCAGAGAAGTAGCTGTTGCACTTCTCGAAAGAGCTGTTAACCCTTTGAAGGCCGAAAGCACAGGCTATGATGAAGCATATGCCGAATTTTTTAGATGTCCAGTTTGTGGCGGTGAAAACGCTTTTAAGGGAAGCAATTATTGTCCTGATTGTGGACAGCGGATAACCACCGGTTAATCAACAAAACTGATATTTGTGCTACGAAGGGAGATTAAATCATGTGGAAGATTATATTTACATACCCCGATGGTGTTAAGGTAAAACTGACCAACAGTACCAGGCCAATGGATAAGTCCATGGCTAACAAGTATTATGATACCTACGGTTATAACTCTGACGGTGGTGTATTCCAGCAGTATCCAAAGAAAAAGTACAGGCCCATAGCTATGGCTACTGTGGTGGATATCCTGAATGCTGGTGGAGGTTTAGAGAAAGAGATATTGATTGATGCAGATGATTAGGAGGTACCCGTGAGAAAGAAAGGCAGTAAGCAGTCCAAGGTCAGCCACATCGACCGCAGCAAGGCCCTGGCCGCTCAGGCCGACGAGGCCATCAAGGAGCGTATCCGGACGGCGCCAGCCTACATGTACACCAGCCTGTGCCCGGTTCCGGAGCTGCGGGAGCCGCCGAAGGGAGTGATTGTACGTGGCATCAAGACCTGTGTACTATGACTTGTATGATTGTGGCCAATACGACGGCCGGTACAGAGCAGCGGAGCTGATGGTAATGCTGGGCATCCGGCACCGGCAGCAGATAGAGCATTACAGTGATGTGGGTATCCTGTACCAAAAGCGATATACCTTTGTGAGGGTGGAGGATGGGAACGCGTCAGAACTGGCCTATGAATGGGACAGGGTGACACAAGTATTGAAGGGATGCGGGCACGATTTGGGCAGGATACCGATTGTGGTATCTAGGGATAAGCGGAAGAGGAGGTGATGCCGGTGGATAAGGAGGTGCTGATACAGTATTGCGAGATGAAAGAGGAGATAAAGGACATAAGGCGACGGATTCAGAAGCTGGACAGGTTCCTGGAGGAGCCGCACCAGGTATCAGATACGGTGAAGGGTACAAGGCGGGATGGGACGATAGGAAGCATTAAGGTCACGGGATACCCCGTGCCGGAGCATTACCGGAAGCAGCGGCTGAGGGAGCGGTACAGGCAGCTTCTGGCGCGTAAGGAGGCGGAACTGCTGGAGCTGACCTGCCAGGCGGAGGAATATATACAGGGCATACCAAAGAGCGAGGTGCGGACCATGTTCCGTCTGTATTACATAGATGGCCTGCCTTGGTGGAAGGTGGCACAGGCCATGAACCGGATGTTCCCAAAGAGGCGGGTTAAGTTTACGGAGGACAGCTGCCGGGTAAGAAATAATAGATTTTTTGAAGAAATTTAAAAATGTTCGGCCATGTTCGCTTGAAAAGTGCTAATATGCTATCATGCGGAAGCCAGAGGGTGGAAGCATCCTCCCCCATTTAAGCAACGGCCGCCAGGTGTCACACCCTGGTGGCTGACTCGCTGGCATTGCGACTGCGGCACAAGGTACCGCTGAATATGTCAGCATGGCGTACTGGCGCATCGGGTATCCAGATGCTGGGTACTTAGATGCAGGTACGCATTGTTGCGAGGTAGAGCAGTCTGGCAGCTCGCCGGGCCCATAACCCGGAGGCCGCAGGTTCAAATCCTGCCCCCGCTATTCAGACAGATATTACAGAGCCTTGATTTTTTCCTTCGGATTAGTCCCTATTTTAATTAGTAGGGACTAATTTTTTTTCTTTATAAAATGAATAAAAAGATTTATTATGTGTAAACTAATAATAAAAAGGTTAAAAGTATGATAAATGAAAATGATGTAAAAAAAGAATATACTATGTATCTTTTCCACATAATGCTTGCTGAAGAATTTCCTACGTATATTATGTCATATGAAGAATTTAGAGATTCATATATTGAAGATGCCTGTACTCCATGATATTATATTAATAATATGCAGGGGGAGGTATTTTGAATGAATGAAAATATGCTAAGAATGGCTCTTGTAATAAATACAAGTCATGATAATTTTATAAAGAATTTATCCAATATTTTGCTATATCTTTTATATAATGATGGAAGTCCAAACCAATATACAGCAGATGAATTGAAGGATTTGGTAGAAAAAACTATACATTTACAATTTACAGTTAACGAAATAGAAAGTGCACTCAAAAATTGTGAATCAGACAGATTGATATTTAAGTATAATGATAAGTACACCTTAGATGAATTGGGATGTAAAAAGGTTACAAGGAATAGTAACAATGATATAAAAAGACTGATTGACAAATATTTGTTAGTCTATCAAATTGAAGGTTACGGTCATGAAGATTTATTTCAATTAATTTGTAATTATTTGTATAATCTCTTAGATAGTAATATAAAAGATTTATTGCATCTTCTCGATATAGAAAAACGGGCTATGTTAGAGATTCAAAATGAGGATAGTGGTTATACAAATGAACAAAGGCGAATTATTAATGACTTTTTAGATTGGGATGACAAAGAGAAAAACGAAATTCTTTTTAGATTAATAGCATTCAGCGTGGACTATTGTAGATTAACTACTAAAAAAAATATAAATTCTTTTACAGCGTTGCTAAAAGGCAAAAAGTTTTACATTGATGCAAATGTTATTTATCGTTTAATGGGAATAAATAATGAGTCACGTAGAAAGGCTATGAAGGAATTCGTAGAAAAATGTAGAGAAACAGGTATAGAATTACTATATACAAATGTTACATATAAAGAGTTGACAGAAACATTTGTGTATTACGTTGATAAAATCAAACAAGTTTTACAGGTAACTAATGCATCGCCTACAAAAATAAAGAAATTATATGATGTTAAAGATGATAATGGATTTTATGATATATATTATAAGTGGGCTGGAGAAAATAAATCTTACGGTAAATGGAATGATTTTCTATATTATCTAAAGGGACAACTCCGAGATACTATTGCGTCTTTCAGAAAAGTAACAATACAGAATAGTCAAGTTTTTGATAAAGAAAAATTTGAGATTCTTGTAGATGATCTCGAATGTTTTAAACGTAATAGTAGTAACAGTAATCGTCGAAGCATTAATAGGGTAAATGTAGAGTACGACATTAATAATATTTTACATCTCTTGGATGAAAGAAAAAAGAATGGAAAAAATGCATGGGAAATTAATGAGTATATGATTTCCGCAGATCATGGATTAGTTGAATGGGCGGATAGAATGTTTCTGGGGGAAGTTCCATATGTGGTCCTTCCAAGTATTTGGTATTCATTACTCTTGAAATTAACTGGTCGTACAGAAGATGATTATAAGGCTTATGTAGAGTTTATGAAATTAAGATATACTCAAACTATAAACTATACTCCAGAAGAGATTATATACGATATTACCCAGTTAACAGAAAAGGGAGAAATTCAAGATCGTGTTATTGATATTTTAACAGACGAAAATTTATTAATAACAAAGGATAACGAACAACTAGAGATACAGGAAAAGGTTAGGATTGCGTATGATAAAGCTGTTGATGAAATAAGAAAAAATGAATATAATGATGGATATAGTCTTGGAAATGTAGAGGGATATCGAAGCGGAAAAGAGGATGCAGAAAAATTTTCTTATGAAAAGGGAAAACGAGTTGCCACGCTCGAGATAAAAAAAGATGCATTGCTGCGGCAAATTGCTGACAAAGCGAAGAAAAAGAAAAGAATAAACTATATTATTATTGGAATAGGTACTATATTTATATTAGCGGTTGTATTTTTAGTTTGCAAGTGGGTGTGGCATGATTTGTCCCCTGATAAAGTTGATCAATTTGATTTAATAATTACAATACTGTCGTGTGCATTAGGAGGGACGGTGTGGATGATGATTAAATATTTTTTATGTGTAGATTTGAAAGTTTTAGAAGATAGGGAGCGTAATAAGGTGATTGATGAATTAGATGATATCGAAAGGAATCTTAAAGAATTAAAATGAGTAAAACACTTGGAGTGTCAAAAGGGGCCATCTTCGGGAGGCTCCTATTCCATACCCCAAAACAAACAAAGGAAAGGCAGCCTAATCGGCAGCCTCATCCTCCGAAATAAAATTGTTTATGAATTTTTTAATTTCAGTTGTGGGAGTAGTTCCCATTATGTCGCATTTGGCCTTGAATGCATCCAGGACCTCTGGTTTCAAGTCAAGAGGAAAACGGACATACTTAGTGCGTAGATGCTTTTGCTGAGATGTATATTTCTTATCTTCAGACATGTAGGGCCTCCTAATATTTGATAAATTGGATGGTACTGCTGATTATTAAATACAAAAGTATTATAATTACCAGCAGTTTTGATGCTAAAAGGATACTGCCTAATATTGGCTTCTTTTTGAGCATTGTTATCATGAAAGACTTGTGGTATAATATTGTTGGAAGGAAAGGGGCTCGCGCCCCAATCCCTAAACGATTTTGGTAAGTGCTTCAATCACCAGTAGGATGATGTATGCTTTTACCAGTAGCTCAATGAGTTGGTCGCACAACTTGTTGAGCTTTTTGATTTTCTTTGGTAAGTCTTTCATGTGTTCACCTCCTTTCTATGATTTAATTATAGCATATACGTACGTATATGTCAAGCAAAATATGTACATTTATAAGTTTTTGCATCTGCGGATACCTGCAGGTGCTTTTATTATGCCATGACAAGAGGTGGTGATTATGCCAAGACCCAGGAGCCCTAACAGGGACAAAGCGCTGCAGCTATGGCTGGACAGTGGACGGAAACGCCAGTTGAAAGACATAGCTGCTGAGTTGCAGGTATCAGAAGAACAGATTCGTAAATGGAAAAATCAAGACAAGTGGGATAAAGTAACGTTACCAAATGCGAAAGGTAACGTTACTAATCATAAAGGAGCTCCTGCGGGTAATCAAAATGCTGTTGGCCATGGGGCTCCAAAACAGAATAAGAACGCAGAAAAATACGGTTTCTTTAGCAAGTACTTGCCTGAGGAGACCGTTTCCATTATCCAGGAGATGCCCACGGACCCGCTGGACATCCTATGGGACCAGGTGCAGATAGCCTATGCTGCCATCATCCGGGCGCAGTCCATTATGTATGTGAGGGACCAGAAGGACGTGACCATCACTAAGATAGGCCAAAAGGATGGGGAGACGGTCACTGAGGAGCGCTGGGAGGTACAGCAGGCCTGGGATAAGCATGGCAATTTTCTGCAGGCGCAGGCCAGAGCCCAGAAGACGCTGGAGGGTCTTATCAAACAGTATGATGAGCTGTTGCATAAAAACTGGGAGCTGGCCAGCGCGGAGCAGAAGGCAAGGATTGCGGTCCTGAAATCCCAGGTTGAGAAGGACGAAGAGAAGCCAATTCAGATTACCTTTGCGAAGGCGGGTGAGGTACATGGCTGATGTACACAACGTAAAATTTGTGTTGAATGACCATTTCTTCGACTTCGTACACGATTGGGACCATAAGCTCTACCTGACTGTCGGTGGTTATGGCAGTTCTAAGAGCTACCATATTGCCGTGAAGCTGATTAAGAAGCTGCTGGAGGAAAAACGCAAAGCCCTGGTGGTCCGCGAGGTATTCGATACCATCCGGGATTCCTGCTATGACCTTCTGATGGAAGTGGACGAAGCCATGGAGGTGACAGACTATATCACGTTTACCACGTCCCCGATGCAGGTGCGCTTCAGGAACGGCAGCCGCATCATCTTCAAAGGCATGGATAAGCCGGCAAAGCTGAAATCCCTGAATGGTGTCAGTATCGTCTGGATAGAGGAGTGTTCCGAAGTCAAGTATGCGGGATTCAAGGAGATTCTGGGACGTCTCCGTCATCCGACCCTCAGCAATCACATTATTCTGTCCACAAACCCTGTGAGCAAAAGCAACTGGGTTTACAAGTATTTTTTTCAGGACAAGGCAGCCGGCTACAAGGTGTTGGATGATGAGGAACTGTATCAGAACCGAATAATGGTGGTCGGCAACACGTACTATCACCACAGCACTGTGGATGACAACTACTTTGTACCGGCGGATTACATCGAGCAGCTGGACGAGCTGCAGCAGCATGATCCAGACTTGTTCCGGGTGGCCAGGAAAGGGCGCTTTGGTATTAACGGAAGGCTGGTGTTCCCGCAGTTTGAAGTACGTACCGAAAGAGAAATTGCTGAATGCATAAAGGTGATTACCAATCCGATTGAAAAGAACGGAATGGACTTTGGTTTCGTGACCTCCTACAATGCTGTGGTACGAATGATGATAGACCACGATAATAAAATTCTTTATCTGTATGACGAATATTATTCCAGAGATAAGACAGACCCGGAGATTGCGCAGGACATAGAGAAATGGAAGGGCATACTTATAAAGGCTGACTGCGCAGAACCAAAGGCAATCCGATATTACAAACAACAGGGATTCCGGATGAAGCCCTGCAAGAAGTTCCAGGGGTCCCGGGAGGTGTACACCAAAAAGGTCAAGCGGTTCAGGAGTATTGTATGCTCAGACCGATGTCAGAACATCATCAATGAGCTGAAGGAATTGACATTTGCCGTGGATAAGGATGGGGAAATCATTGAGGATGAATTCAATATTGACCCCCATACACTATCCGCTATCTGGTATGGACTGGATGATTACGAGGTATCAGACCTCAAAGGAGGCAGCATATCGGTCTTAAAGTAAAGGAGGTGGTGGGATGCCACAGGCCATGACGATTGATATTGTAAAGGAACTAATAAAGAGCTATTCCGCAGGGCACCGACGTTTTGTCCGGGAGTCCAAGGCGGCAGAACGGTATTATGAGAATAAGAATGATATTCTTTTTGGTATAGGGAAGAACCGGGACAATGACCCGCTGAGAAATGCGGATAACCGGATACCGCGGAACTTTCACGGCCTGCTGGTCAACCAGAAGGCTGCTTATATGTTTTCAGCGCCGCCGCTGTTTGATGTGGGAAATGAAAAGGCGAATAGGCAGATAGCAGACCTGCTGGGGGATAAATACGCCAAGGTATGCAAGGACTTATGCATAAAGGCCTCAAACTGCAAGGTGGCGTGGCTGCACTACTGGAAGGATGATGATGGGCAATGGAAGTATGGGGTTATTGACCCAAAGCAGATTATCCCAGTCTATTCCGCGGACTTGGACCGCCAGCTGGATGCCGTGCTGCGGAACTATAAAACCAGGGATGTTATTGACGGTAAGGCCATCTATGTGTGGGAGTATTGGACGGCAGAAAAATGCTATGTGTATAAAAAGAAAAGCAGTTCCATTTCTGAAACAGGGTTGGAACCGTATAACGTGTATGAGCTGACCGGCTCCCCGGATGAGAGTATAGAGCAGACGAATGTGTTTGAGCATGGTTTTGGAGAAGTGCCATTCATCCCATTTTATAACAATAATATCCCCACAGATGATTTAACCAACATAAAGCTGCTGTCAGATGCCTATGACAAGGTATTCAGCGGCTTTTTAAATGACCTCGAGGACACGCAGGAAATCATATTTATACTGACTAACTATGGGGGCCAGGACCTTAAGTCTTTCATTGCGGAACTGAAAGAATACAAGGCAATTAAGGTGGAGACTGACGGCTCTGGAGGGAGCGGTGGTGTGGAGGCCTTGACTATCAGTATTCCGATAGAGGCCAGAGAGAAATTTCTGGAGATTACCAGGAAAGCAATCTTTGAACAGGGAATGGGTGTGGATCCGGATCCGCAGAAGTTTGGAAATACCTCCGGGGAAGCACTGAAATACCTGTACTCCCTTTTGGAGCTGAAGGCGGGCCTGATGGAGACGGAGTTTAAGCTGGGGTTTGGCCGGTTGGTACGGGCCATATGTCATCATCTGGGGGCCGAGTGTAAGCAGATAACGCAGACATGGACCAGGACGGCTATCCGGAGTGAATCGGAACTGGCTGACATCGCTACAAAAAGCACGGGCGTCATCTCCCATAAGACCATTCTTAAGAATCATCCATGGGTGGAAAATGCAGAGGAGGAAGAAAAGCAGCTGAAGAGGGAAGAAGATGAAAATGCGCAGAAGGTAGATTTATACCAGCAGGCATTCAAGCAGCAGGGAAAACAGGAGGAAGAGGAAGGCGGTGAAGGGGATGAGACTTAAATCAGTCTGTATTAATGAGAAGGAGCAGATTTTCCTGGATGGGATAGAAGTTAATAATGTGACAGATTACAAATTAGAAAACTCCGCCGGGTCAAATGAGCCAGCGAAGTTGACGGTGACGATGTTGGTTAATGTAGACCAAGTTGGCTCTGTATTGCAGAGGTGACTACACCAACAGCGATCTCTTTTAATGCATGTAAAGACTCAGAACCAACGGATTTGGCAATAACCTTGGTTTTATTCCATGTAGTATCAGAACGTATATCAGCTAAAAACTGGTGGCCTGGATAGGTTAAGTCAAAGATTTTCCATACCAGCGGTGTTGTGTGTCCCATTATATTTATTGCTGTGGCATTAAGAAATCCTGCATCGATGAGCTGGAGGCAATGGTAGTTCAACTCGTCCTCTGAATAGTTAGGAAGTTTGTTACAAAGTTCGGACATTGAATAAGCGGTATCATATTCTATTGATTCAACTGTAATTAAAATATTGCGGATACAGTCCGAATTTAGGCGCATAGAAACCTCCTTTTCTTACTCCGTACTTTTCGTCAGAATTGGCGTAAAGTCCTTGTTCTTTAGTGTTTGGGTAGCCCTAATAAAGATATTATAGACCAGAAGAAAACGAAAAGCAATGAGAGGAGGTGTGCCCCACGGCTAAAAATAAAGACTATTGGGTAAAACGCATGGCTTCCCTGGAGGATGACCAGTACCAGCGCAGCGCAGCCTATTACAAGGATGTCCAGCGCCAGTACATAAGAGCCACCAACAGTATCCAGATGGACATTGGCCGGTGGTACCAGCGCCTGGCAGACAACAATGACATCAGTTATGCGGGTGCCAAGAAGCTGCTTAAGAAGAATGAGTTGGAGGAGTTCAAGTGGACGGTCGAGGATTACATAAAAGCCGGAGAGGAAAATGCAGTTGACCAGCGCTGGATGAAGGAACTAGAGAATGCATCCGCTCGCCACCATATATCCTACCTGGAGGCAATGAAGCTTCAGATGCAGCAGCACGCAGAGCTGTTATCAACGGAGTTCGAGGGGGGCATGACGGATTACCTGCATAAGACCTATGGGGAGCAGTATTACCGAACCGCTTTCGAGGTGGCGAAAGGGACCGGGGCGGGAACCAATATGGCCCGGCTGGATGACAGGAAGATAGAAGCTGTCATCAAAAGGCCATGGGCGCAGGACGGGGAGGACTTCTCGAGTCGAATCTGGACAAATAAGGATAAATTAGTCAGAAACCTGCATACTGAGCTGACGCAGAACATCATCCGTGGTGAGTCTCCTCAGAAAGCCATAGACAGCTTGTCAAAGACCATGGAGGTCAGTCGGAGTCAGGCCGGGCGCCTCATCATGACTGAATCCGCGGCCATCTCATCGGCGGCTCAAAAGGACTGCTTGAAGGAACTGGGAGTGGAGAAGTATGAGATTCTGGCCACGCTGGACGGCCAAACCTCTGAAATATGCAGGGATATGGACGGTAAGGTCTTTGACATGAAGGATTACAAGGTGGGCATTACAGCACCGCCTTTTCACCCCAATTGCAGGTCCACCACGGTGCCGTACTTTGACGATGAGTTTACAGAAGGGGAACAGCGGGCCGCTAGGGATGGGGACGGAAAGACATATTATGTTCCGGCGGACATGAAGTACCGAGAGTGGGAAGAACAGTTCTTGGTTGAAAAGACATATAATTCTGGTATAATAAAAGAGAAGGGAACCATATATGGGGGTATACCAAAAAATTGGAAGAGGATACATGGAGATGAAGTCCCTCTTAACAGTGTTAATCCGAATTTTAAACATTATGTAAAGAACGGATACAGCGAAAACTGCACAAACTGTGTTTCTGCCTATGAAATGCGGAGGAGAGGGTATAATGTAACTGCAAAGCCAATTAAGGGAAATCATTATTTACAAAGGCATCCAGAGGAAGCCTGGATAAATCCGGAAATACGAGAAACAACGGAAAATGGATTAAATGATATTAAAAGAACATTGAAAGAATGGCAGGACGGAGCAAGGGCAGAGGTATCAGTTAGATGGAAAAATAATGCGAATGGCCATGTCTTTGTTGCGGAAGTAAGGGATAAGGAAGTCCATTTTTATGATGTGCAATCAGGCAAAGAATTTTCAAACGAGATTTTTGATTATGTTCAAGAGGGAAGAACAAAGTTTTGGAGAATTGATAATATTGAGCCATCGGATAGGGGCATAACTGCTTGTGAGGCGGGGTGATAAAGATGAAATTTGAAGAAGCATGTGAAGCTGCAATGGAATACTTTAAAACAGGATATGGAGATACCGGATTATGTTCAATTAAGGATTTGGGGGACAGATGGCTATTTAATGGGGCCAACGGAGAAGAAGAGGCGATTTACGGAAAGCAGGGAATCGCAATCGTCAAAGATAGCGGCAAACAGGAGCTGTTTTATCTTCCCGATATAAGTAATTTCAAGCTGTTAGATTCTGCAGTTAATATTGAGATACCTGTGGAATACAGATTATAGAGTACCACCAGTCAGTAATGGCCGGTGGTATTTTATTGTTGCGATATCGCAACGGGAAGGAGTGCTATGTATATAAACAAAGAGGATTACGATATCTATTTCAATGACGAACTGATTGAAGAAGTCATAGACATTGATACACGGGAATTCTTGCGATTAGGTGACAAAGGGATAGGAGAATGCCAGGATATCCTGACGGTGACATTTTTAGGACCTGGAGGAAGGTTGCTCCAGGCGATAGACAGCGCAGAGAAGTTCAGTTTCAAGAGAAAATCGGTGTAAAAGGCACGCAGGTTTATCCTGACGTGTCATTTTTATACTCAGAGAAAGGAAAGAGGACATGAAAAAAGAAGATTTTGTCGCCCTGGGCATCAGCGAAGAGCTGGCATCCAAAGCGGAGCAGGAATCAAAGAAGGAGTTGGAGGGCTACGTCCCTAAAGCGGACATGGAGGCCCTCAACGCCACGAAGTCCCAACTGGAGAAAGACATCAAGACCAGGGACAAACAATTGGAGGAACTGAAGAAGGCCAGTGGCAGCAGCGAGGAGCTCCAGAGACAGATTACGGACCTGCAGGCAGAGAATAAGGCTGCCAAAGAGAAATATGAGGCGGATATGAAGGAACTGAAGCTGACCACCGCCATCAAACTTGCAATCGGTGACTCCGCCCATGACGCTGACCTTGTGTCCGGACTTGTTGATAAAAGCAAGCTGCTCCTGGGGGACGACGGGAAAGTCACTGGCCTTGAAGAACAGGTGAAGGCACTGAAGGAAGGTAAGGCGTTCCTGTTCAGGGATTCTACTCCTGCGGCCGCCAGGCAGGGAAGCGGAAAAACCGGTTATAAACCCAAGGCCGGCGAGACATCAGAGGGTGGCTGGGCCAAGACAGTGGCGGAGAGCCTGAACAAAGAAACCTCAAAAAACCCCTATGCGGATGCATGGGAAACAAAATAGAGAAAGAGAGGAAATGACATGTATTTAGTAAAGAAGACGTACGATAATTCTCCGGAGTTCCTGCGGAATGAGCATTATGAGAACATCACCTGTACAGTACTGGACACCGGGGTGACAGCGGACACCGAGGGGAAGAAATTTGTTCTGGCAGGCAGTCTGCTGGACAAGGATGGAAAGGTGGTAAAGGTTGCGCGCAGCGGGAGCTCCGGGGCTTATACGTACACATTTTCCACGGAACCCGTTGGCATTCTTTTCGCAACCACTGAGGTCACATACGGACAGCAGGCTGGGGCCCTGATGATTGCCGGTTCCGTCAACACGGAGCGGCTGCAGGGGGAATACCTGGTTGATGCTGTAGACCAGATGGTGGAAAAGATGCCATTTATTAAATTTTTTGTGGATGGGAGCCTGCAGGTCAAGGCTGCCACACCCACAGTATAAGGAGGATTAAGACATGCCAAGAGTAGAAGAATTATTAACACCACAGGAGCTGATTGATTATACGAAAGAAAGGCAGACCGAAGCCTATATGGGTGAGTTGCTTTTTCCGGAACGTAAGACCGAAGCAATGGAAATTAAGATGATTAAGGGTGCGTCCGACCTTCCTGTATCTGCCCATATTCATGCGTTTGATACGGAGACAGAACTGGGCTCCAGAGAAGGCGCTGATTACAGCATGCAGGACCTGGCCCTTATCAAGAGGAGAATCCGCCTGGGCGAGAAGGAAATTATTGCCCTTGAAAGCCCCAGGAATGACCAGGAAGAGGCGGAGATGGTCCGGAAAATTTACAGTGACGTGGATAACCTGGTGGCGGGAGTGAAAACCAGAGTCGAGTGCTTGAGAATGGAAGCCCTGTCCACAGGAAAGCTTTCCATCAATGAGAACGGCTTCAAGGCAAGCATTGATTATGGAATTCCGAGCACGCATAAGGCTGATAAGACATGGGGGAGCGGTGACCCCACTATCTTGGAGGATATGGATGCCTTTGTGGACCGGATTGTAAAAGACACCGGGTTCACACCAACACGGGCATTGACATCCAAGACCAATCTGAACCGAATTTTACGGGACCACAGGATACGCTCTGCAATCTACGGTGTGAACAGTGACCGGGTGCTTACCAGGGCGGAGCTGAATGCATTCCTGGCCCAGCAGAGCCTGCCGCAGATTGCCATTTATGACAAACAGTACCGCCAGCAGGATGCAAAGGGGAAATATTCGTCCGCGCGCTTCCTTCCGGAATCTGCATTCATTATGATGCCGGATGGGAAAATGGGGGATACATTCTATGGCCTTACGGCCGAGGAGCTGGAGCTCCGTAAGAATCCGGATGTGGATGTGTCTGCTGTGGGGAACATCGTGGTGGTACAATATGACACGGTAGACCCTGTCGGCCGGTGGATTAAGGCAGTTGCCACGGCCATGCCGTCGTTCCCGTATGCAGACCAGGTATTCATTGCTACCATTTCGTAAGGAGGGGCCATGGACCTAATGAAGCTGAAGGCGTTATTGGGGATACCTGAAGGCGACACAACGCAGGACATCGCCCTGCAGTTCCTTATGGAGGATGTGGATGAGACTATCCGGAACTACTGCAACTTAAAAGCAGTTCCGGCAGGCTTGACCAGCACATCATATCGGATGGCAATAGACCTGTACCGGTATGAGCGTCCCGGGGATGGGGAGGCGCCGGCCCGGGTATCATCCATATCGGAAGGGGACACATCCACTAGCTTTACAAGTGCGGCGGATGCCTTATCAGGCGGTATCCTGAAGGATTACCAGGGGCAGCTTAACCGGTACAGGAAGCTGGGGTGGTAGAATGGTAAGTGAGACAATCAAACAGGCACAGAGGATGCACAGGAAGGCCATAGAGGCCACTTACGATGGAACATGCAGGATTTACGGCATGAAGCCCATAAGAGACCCTGTGACAAAGGTGACGAGGCAGGAGGAGGCCCTTGTACAGGATGGTATAGCCTGCCATTTGTCTTACTCCAGTACGGCGCCGGCAGCCGGAAGCGATACGGTTGCGGGTGTGGCACAGACCATCAAGTTGTTTCTGGATCCGGAGCCTGTGGTTCCCCCAGGCAGCCGGATTGAGGTCACCCAGCAGGGCCGGACCGAGAGTTATGCTCAGAGTGGTAAGGCCGCGGTATACTCCTCCCACCAAGAGATTCTTCTGGAGATATGGAAGGAGTATGCGTAATGGCAAAGGGCGGAAGTTTTGATTTTCGGGAAATAAAGAAGCTGCAAAAGCAGATAGAACGTCTGGAGCAGGAGAGGGATGCCTTCAACCGGGAATGCATCCAGGAATTAGCCTCCCGCCTGCTGAGGAAAGTTACGCAGAGAACACCGGTAGGCAAGGCTCCTAAGCTGGATGGACCGAAGACAGTAAAGGTAAAGGGTTCCGATGGTAAGACAAGGACCTTTCTGTCAAAGAATGGAGTTATAAAGCAAAAATACTGGGCCGGATATCAGGGCGGGACGTTAAGGCGCGGCTGGACGGTGAGTGACATTCAGAGGATAGGGGATAGCTACCAGATTGAAATTATCAACCCGACCGAATATGCGTCCTACGTGGAATATGGTCATCGGCAGACACCTGGGCGCTATATCCCAGCCTTAGGCGTAAGTGCAAAAAAGGCTTGGGTCCCGGGAAAGTTCATGCTTACCATATCGGAAAAAGAAATCAACGACCTGGCGCCGAAGCTGATAGAGAAAAAGCTGGAAGCAAAACTTCGGGAGGTGTTCGATGCTTAATAATATCATGGATGCTGTCACCAGGCGGCTGAATGAACTGTTTGGCGATGGTTATGAAATTTACACAGATGCGGTAGAACAGGGCCTTAAGGAGCCTTGTTTTTTTGTGCAGTTTCTGGAGCCGTCTGAAAAGCCGATGATTGGTCAGAGATACTATCGTGAGACGGCTATGTGTATCCAGTACCTTCCTGGCGATACCCCCCAGCCCTCTCGTGAAATGAACCGGACGGCGGACATCTTCATGGACGGGCTGGAGTATATCACATTAGAGGATGGCAGCCTGCTGCGGGGGACCGGCCGCAGTCACAGGACAGAGGATGGCGTGCTCACCTTCTTTGTCAGTTACAATATGTTCGTCATGAAACCGGAGCCACAGGAGGCGTCAATGGAGGGGCTGGAGGCCAACACACAGTTAAGGAGGTTTGGGAATTGAAAGAAACAAAACAGGGAGAAGCAACATTTTTAAAACAGGAACTGTTGGAGGCGGAGTGTTATCAGGGAAAGAAGGACCTGGTGAGTGCCCTGCTGGAAGATGGCAGGAAGTATTCATTGAAAGAAGTGGATGCGGTTATAGATAAATTTATGAAAGGAAAGGTGAAATAAATGTTAGGAGGCGGAAGCTTTACGGTTCAGAATAAAATACTTCCCGGGGCTTATATCAATTTTGTGAGTGCAGCCAGCAGTGTGGCGGTACTATCAGACCGTGGGACGGCGGCAATCCCTCTGGAGTTTGGCTGGGGGCCGGAAAAGGAGGCTTTCATTGTGACCGCCCAGGATTACCAGGAGCGGTGCCAGGAGATATTCGGGTATCCGGCAGATGCGCCGCAGATGTGGCAGGTCAGGGAGTTATTCAGGAATCTGACGAAAGGTATCTTTTACCGGCTCAATGGAGGAGTTAAGGCTGCTTGTGATTATGGACAGGCGAAATACAGTGGAGTACGCGGCAAGGACCTGATGCTGGTCATCAGCGCCAATGTGGACGACAGCACGAAGTTTGATGTGAAAACCATGCTTGATAAAAAGGAGGTGGACCGCCAGACCGTGGCAGTGGCATCAGAGCTCAAGGATAATCTGTACGTTGTGTTCAAGAAGGATGCAACTCTGGCAGCAACGGCTGGAATCCCATTTACTGGTGGGACGAACGGGGAAGCGGTGAACGGAGAGGACTATGCACAGTTCTTGGCCAGGATGGAGTCCTATACATTCCAGACATTGTGCTGCCCATCCATGGATGATGCAGTCAAGGCTGTATTTACGGAGTATACCAGGCGGATGCGTGACGAGGCCGGCGTGAAGTTCCAAACAGTGATGTACCGGATGGCTGATGCGGACTATGAGGGAATCATATCCGTGGAGAACAAGGCGGCAGAGCTGGAGCAGGGGCTTGTGTACTGGACCTGCGGGGTTCAGGCGGCCTGTGCGGTTAACAAGACCAACGAGAACCGCGTATACGATGGTGAACTCACGGTGGATGTGGATTACACGCAGGAACAGCTTGCGAGGGCTGTCCGTTCAGGAAAATTCATGTTCCATCGCGTGGGTGATGATGTGCGAGTCCTGATGGATATTAACACGTTGGTGACCTTTACGGAAGAGAAGAAGGATGATTTCTCGAATAATCAGACTGTGCGCGTCCTGGACCAGATTGGCAATGATATCGCATCCATGTTCAATACAAAGTATCTGGGCATCATGCCAAATGACGATGCGGGTCGGGTGAGCCTCTGGAATGACATTGTGACCTACAATAAAGAACTGGCAAGGCTGCGGGCGATTGAGGATGTGGAGTCCAAAGAAATCACGGTAGAGCGCGGGAACAGCAAGCGGTCTGTTGTGGTGAATTGCCCGGTGACGCCGATTAACTGTATGTCGCAGTTATATATGACAGTGGTCGTTAGCTGAGAAAGGAGATACATAGATGAATGATATAACCATGAATGCATGGGAGGCAATCAGCGCAACGAAGGCAGAGTGTTTCATTACAATTGATGATGAACGGTTCCTGTTCATGCAGGCGCTAAACCTGGAGGCAAAGATTGAAAAGGTAAAAGCAGAGGTTCCAATACTTGGGCGCATGATGAAAGGCAACAAGGCCATCGGCCTGAAGGGGTCCGGTTCCGCAACATTCCATTATAATACGAGCCGTTTTAGGGAATTGATGTATAGGTTCCAGAACACAGGGAAAGACGTATATTTTGACATACAAGTGACGAACGAAGATCCATCGTCCAGCGTGGGGCGGCAGACAATCATCCTGAAGGATTGCAATATAGACAATCTGGTCCTGGCAAGATTTGATGCAGATGCGGAATACCTGGAGGATGAGTTTGATTTCACTTTCGAAGGATTTGAAATGCCAGAAGCCTTTGCTGATATTCCAGGAATGCAGTAGAAAGAGAGGATAAGAGAATATGGGAGATTTAAGCAGATTTTTAAAGAAGAATAAAATCAAAAAAGAAAACATGAGAATTCCGGCAACCCAGTCACTTGTGGATGAGTCGGGCGCTCCGTTATTGTGGGAAATAAGGCCTCTGACAACAAAGGAGGACAGCGAAATAAGGGATACCTGCACATCAGAGGTACAGGTCACTGGAAAGCCTGGGATGTTCCGGCCGAAGTTTGACGGGAATACGTACCTTGTCAAAATGGCTGCGGCCTGTATCGTGTCCCCAAATCTGAACGATAAAGAATTGCAGGACTCCTATGGCGTGATGGGCGCAGAGAAACTGATTGTGGAGATGATTGATAACCCTGGCGAGTTCAATGCATTCATGGATAAGATACAGGAATTCCACGGATTCAAGCAGACATTCCAGGATAAGGTGGAAGAGGCAAAAAACTAATAGAAGGGGACAGCCTGGAGGCGAATATCGCCTACTACTGTCTCCATAAGCTTCATCGGTGGCCGCATGAGTTTCTTGACCTTTCAGAGGAGGAACGGGCTTATGTGGTCGCTGCGGTAGAGACTAAAATGAAAAATGATAAGAAGAACCGTGAGACGATCAATAAGAATACTGGCAGAGGAAAGAGAAGAAGAAAACGGAGAAGGTAGTAATTGGAAAGATCCTGTGATATAATTAGGGTCATAAAATATTATACATTTGGGAGGAAATGAGTATGGCTTTAATTAAATGTCCAGAGTGCGGAAAAGAAATTTCAAAGGATGCAACAAATTGTCCTAATTGTGGTCACCCAATAAAAGTTCAGAAACCAAAAAAGAAACATGGTTGCTTAATTGCCGTCTTATCAGTAGTTATATTTTTCGGAATCATTGGTTTTGTAATGATGGGAGCAATCGGACAAAACGATGCAATTCAAAAATCCGTTTCTGGCGTATCTGATTCCAGTGAGTACATCACAATGGAAGAATATAATAAGATAGAAACGGGAATGAGTTATGATGAAGTAAAAGAAATTGTTGGAAGCAGCGGAGAGGTTTCTTCACAGGTTGAAACAAATGGTATTAAGATGGTAATCATTACATGGTATGGCAATGGTGTAGCTGGTTCTAACGCAAATGTTACATTTACAAATGATGAGGTCACTGCTAAAGCGCAGGTTGGATTGAAATAAGGTTTACAAAGAGCACCCGGAGAAATCCAGGTGCTTTTTATAATGCAGAAAAAAGCCACCTACTCAGTGGTGGATGGCTACTAAGATATTGTTTTAAAGATATTTTTTTAATTTAGAGTATAAAATGCGGAGATTAGAATTGAGTTCGGCTTCATCTTCTATGGCTTCAGGGTACTTGCCTGTTTCATATAGTACAGACACTCTTTTTCTATCTTTAAAGTAAGCCTCAATATCGTTTATTAATTTTTGCTTCTCTTCTTTGGATAATTCACTAATCCTGTTAGGATTATCTGAATACCACTGTGTGAAAATTTCTGCTATCATAGAATAAAGAAGTTTGCTAGTGAGAAATGAGCGATAGCCATTGTCAATATTTTCATAATGTGTGTAACGGGAATGATATGTTAGTTCCTCTAATTCTTGGAAGTCTTTATGTGTAGCTAAGTCATTTATAAGCATTACAAAATCAGGGTTACCCCACATGTTATCTAAGGCGTCACTAGATAAGCCCAGTTCCTTCATCTCATTAATAGAAGATATGTCATATTCTGGAGAAGAAGAATCTTTTAAGCCAAAGAGATAGTCTATGGAAATATTATAGAAAGTGGCTAGTTTATAAAGTGTTTCGATATCGACAGAGCGTTCACCTTTTTCGTAGTAGCTTAAAGCAGCACGACTTATCCCGATGGCAGATGCAACATTTTGTTGGTTGTACCCCAGTTCCTTTCGAATGGAAAGTAGCTTTTGTCCAACCTCTTTTTTGATAGAAAGAAACTTATCGTTTTTAATATTCATATATTCACCTCAAAATGTAAACAAATGTGGAATTTAAAAATAATTCCACAAATTCTATTGACTTTCACAAAAACATACTTTATACTTTTATTGTAACAAAAACATACAGAAAATACAAATGTTTTTAAAGGAGGTGATGAAAAAAGTGAAAAGAATTGCTGTTGAATTAGATGATGATTTTCACAAAAGAGTAAAGATGCAAGCAGTTATTATGGATATGTCTATAAAGGAATACCTTAGTCAGCTGCTTGAAAAAGATTTAGAAACAAAAAAAGAGCAAACACAGTAGCTTTGGCGGGCAATGTGTTTACTCAAGCATGAGGGAATAGGGTATGCCCTATCCTTAGGGTTATCATACCTTATTTTCTCCGAATTGTCAAATTTGAAAGGAGATTGAAGGTTATGCAGAATGAAATTAAAGTGTTTGGAAACGATGATTTTAATGTAAAAGTTATGGTCGATGAGTATGGAAACTATCAGTTTGACGCTGAATCAGTGGCTATTAGCCTTGGTTTAACCACCGTTGCCAAAAGTGGCAATGTCTGCGTGAGATGGAAACGGGTCAATGAATATTTAAAACTTTTCGGTACATCTGCTGAAGTGGCAAAGGGGTCATATATCCCTGAACCGGGGGTCTATAAACTTGCGTTTAAAGCAAACAATGAGGTTGCAGAAAATTTTCAAGACTGGCTAGCAATGGAGGTTCTTCCAGCTCTCCGTAAAACCGGTACATACTCTGTAACCACTACTTGCCAGTATCCAGTATCTGCGGCGGCTATTGAGAGCGCAACGAATGCGGGGCGTCTATTTGAGCGTATTATGAAAAGTGAGGGTATTCCTCCCCACGAAATTGCAATGGCAGTACGGGATATATTCCTCCAGGCTGGCATTAATGTGCCAGATTATGTTGTAAGGATTCCTGCGTATGAGCAGTTGGCAATGACCTTTGGCAAAAGTGGGGAGGTGGCATGCTCATGACATATCCAGTAGATGTAGAAGAATATGCATGCCGTAAAGTTGCGGATTTAAAGAAGCCAAATGAAGGTGACAGGGAATTATTCGAGGCGATTGCGACGGTAATCAACCGGGCATATTATGCTGGCCTTAAAGATGGTAAGGAGGAGGCCGCGGTATGCAGAGATTAATTACCATCCCCGTAGAGCCATAAATAGGGTTGGTGCGAATGTCAAGCTGACATGATATTGCTAAAGCATTCGCACCAGTTTTTTGACCTAAAATAGGATACTAATATGGAAATGCATATTGTGATAGTACAATATATGGTATAATAGTAGTCGCAAGTAGCAATACTTGCTGTCGCTTCCTGAACGGGGAGCGTGGATTGAAATATGCAGGCCGTCAACCTGGAGGCCAGCATTGATTCGCTCCCTTTTCGGGGAGCGATGAATGCAACAATAATCAGAACGTCCTTCGGGGCGTTCTTTTTATATAAATTTTTAGGAAAGGAGTGTGAACGTATGTCCGCTATATCAACATCCATACAAATAGACGACAGGATGTGAGAGGATAGGTTTGCATCTGAATATCAAGCGGTCAACCAGATGGCTCAGCAGTTATATCAGACACAGCAGGCCATTTCAGCTCAAGCTCAAAAGATGATAGTAATGCCGCCTGGGATGCAGAATGATATGGCATCGATCCAGAACCGTATCCAGTCATTGTCAAACCAGGTACAACGGCTTAATAATATACCTGTGAATCTGAGGACAGAACAGACGAATAACCAAATAGAGGCAATGAGAGGAAATCTTAGTCAGATAGTACCTATCCAGAATGAGCTGAACGCAGCCATTTCACGGATGGACATTGGCGCGGCGAATAAGGCTTATCAGCAGCTTAATTCTGCGGTGAACGTGGCGGAACGGAATATAAGGGATAATGTGTCAGCTCAGGAGCAGTTTAATGAGTCTGTCCAAAGTGGGGGTAATGCATACGATGGTCTTGCGGGGAAGATCGGGCGGATAGCGGGGGTATTAGGAATTGGCCTTATGGTGAAAGAGGCCGCCCAAATGACCTATGAGTCTGCCGCTCAGTTAGAGGCTACTGAGGCAAAGTACAATACTGTTTTTTCTGGGATGACGAATTCAGCAGACCAATTCATTTCTGAATTCCAAACTCTAACACCAGCAACAGTTGCAGAGGCCAGGTCAATGGCATCCGGTATGCAGGACCTTCTGGTACCGATGGGGATGCAGAGGGAGCAAGCTACGGAAATGACCGGGGAATAAATGCACTTAATTGGGGCACTGACAAATTTCAATAGTGCCACAAAGAGCGCAGAGGATGTTTCGGGGGCGTTTCAATCGTCACTATCTGGTGAATATGATTCCTTGAAGGGACTAGGAATCCAGGTAAATGAAACAATTGTGAAACAACAGGCAGTTGCAATGGGACTTGCTTCCAGCACTGATGCAGTGAGTAATGCGGCAAAGGCCCAGGCTGTTCTGGAATTGGCTTATCAGCAGAGCGGTGATGCCTTGGCCGCTTATAATGAAAACGCCTTGGATACTACAACCAGAATGCAGTTATTGCAGAAAGGTTTTCAGGACGCGTTTGGCAATGCGGGACAGAGTGCATTACCACAGATTAATAATCTGCTTATGCAGGTTCAGGCCAGGATGCCACAGATTAATTCAGCTATTGTTACCTTTGCCAATGTATTTGGTGGATTCATTCAGATAGGTACGGAGGCATTTGGTATAATCATGGATATTGGCGGCGCGGTAGCAGACAACTGGTCTTGGTTAGCGCCCATTATAGGAGGCGTTACAGCGGCGTTGGTTGCATACAATGGGGCGGCTTTGGTATTGAACACAGTAATAAAAATGCAGTAAAATGAGTTTTGCCTGAATTTTTATACTACTGTGCACAATACCAAGAGCGTTCCATATGCTCTCAATGGACAGTATATATACAATTATATAGCAGCACATTACACCTATCAGAATAATGTCGTTGGTGTCATCCCCATATGTGTTAAGGAGGGAAGTACTATCACCGTGAATAATGTACAGGCGTGTCTAACAGGCTCCAGCGCATACTACGATGTCACTAAAAATGTGATATCGTTTGAACGGCAGAATGATTATTGTATCGGAATTGCATTGGAATTAAGCAACGCCTATGCCAACACTGCGCTTAGAGTGACGTTTACCGTCAGTCCTTAAGGCTGTTTTTATGGCAGATAAACAATCATATTAGCAAGGATAAAACTGAGCTGCACTTAACGTACATTCTCCTAAAACATAAGTAAATGTAGCGCCTTTGCGGAGTGGGAGCATACCATTGACAACATTGCCACTCGAAAAGCCGATAACCGTATTGGCATAACCATCATTGCTCAACAATTGGATGTACGACCCATTTCCGGTTCCGTTAACCTGCAAACGCACCCAGCCATCTGACGGGGCCACATAATTGTTGCTGATATTGACACGCCCTTTTCCACCCGGCATTTCCACTTTCTTGGTATAACACACACTAAATACGAAAATTCAAGGCCCGAAAGGGCCTTTTTATATACATAAAAATACACAAATCAAAGAAAGAAGGTATTATCCATGGAAAAAATTAGAATTGGAAAGGAAAAACGACGGTATGAAATCAGCAGTATCCGGCCAGAATCGGCCAACATCCTGGAAATCGTCTTTATCGACGCAATCCCGGCCATATGGGGAAATATTACAATCTACACCGAGGACGGCACAGAGGCAACCACCCTGACTGGATACGAGACGGTGTACAAGCAGGATGGACAAACGGTGGAGCTGTCCAATGACGGCAGTGTTTACACACCTCCGGCCTCTCCAGAGCCAGCGGAACCACCAGGACCTTACGTCCCCACGCTGGAAGAAGTGCGCGTCGGTAAGAAGGCCGAAGTATCCGCAGCCTGTGAGCAGATTATCTATGCCGGAATTAATGTCACACTGTCTGATGGGACCACAGAACATTACAGCCTGACGGAGCACGACCAGCTGAATTTATTTGGCAAGCTAAGTCAGATAAGTGTCGGTGCAGCACAGTTGGAGTACCACGCCGATGGGCAGTCATGTCGGTATTACACGGCAATAGACATGCAGGCTATCATACAGGCGGCCATGTGGCATGTGTCCTATCATACCACGTACTGTAATGCTCTTAACATGTGGATTGCCGGTTGCCAGAGCACAGAGGAGGTCCAGGAAATATTTTATGGTGCGGACGTGCCAAAACAGTACAGGTCTGAGGTTCTTAATGCATATCTTGTACAGATAGCCACAGAGATTGGAGTGGGTGAATATGGGACACCGATTGCTGAATAAGTACCTGACCCTGTTTGATGTAGGAGGATTGCTGTACATACTGCTGGAACTGGCCTGGAGAGGATGGAGCCACTGGACCATGTTTGTTCTGGGCGGCCTGTGTTTTATTGGCCTTGGGCTTATCAATGAGGTCCTGTCCTGGGAAATGCCTTTGTGGCGGCAGATTCTAGTCGGCGCCTGTCTGATAACGGTACTTGAGTTTTTGACTGGATGTGTGGTTAACCTGTGGTTGGGCTGGGGGGTATGGGATTACAGTAATAAGCCGGGTAATATCCTGGGGCAGATATGTCCGCAGTTCTTCCTGTTGTGGCTGCTGGTGAGCCTGGCCGGAATTGTGCTGGATGACTGGCTGAGGTACTGGTGGTTTGGGGAGGAGTGGCCACATTACAGATTGTTATAGAAGGGATGGTGCTATATGTGATTGAGACGGAATTTGTGGAGCGTCTGACCAAAGTAGAGGAACGGTCGAAAAGCAATACACATCAAATTGAGGATTTGAAACCAGTCATAAATGAAATACATATCATGTCAAAGACTATGGTGGAATTGACTGGAGAAATGAAACATACTAGTGACAGCGTAAATGAAATAAAGGAAAAGGTGGAGGTACTGGAGCAGGAGCCGGCGAAACAGTGGTCCAGTGCCAAGAAGACTTTTTTCACATCTCTTACCAGCTCCATCGGAACCGCGGTGGCAGCTGGTATTTTATATTTAATCAGTAAAGGAGGATTTTAGAATGAGTGAGAACGCAAAAAAATGGTTTAGGGCAGCTGGAAGAAGGGCGGTAAAAACAATAGCCCAGACATTTGTAGCCATGACGGGAACGGCTGCTGTGATGGGTGATGTTAACTGGCCTATGGTTGCATCCGCCTCTGTACTGGCCGGCATTCTGTCCATGGCTACATCTGTAGCAGGCCTGCCAGAGCTGGATACAAAAATGGATGCCTGAGATGGGGTGGTCCAATATTTCCCGCCGCGGGGTTAAGCGGGCGTTGCGATATCGCAACTTGTGACGTTACAACTTTTCATGGCTCAGGGATGCCCCTGGGCCTTATTTTTTTGATTGGAGGAAAACACTATGAGTAAAACAGCAACAGGATTAATTCAGCACTGCAAGGACAAGCTGGGCACCCCTTACGTCTACGGCGCCAAGGGCGAGGTCCTTACCCAGGCCATCCTGGACCGCCTCGCCCGGGAGAACCCAGGCACATACACATCCACCTACAAAGCCAAGGCGGCCAGATACATAGGCCAGCGCTGCACGGACTGTTCCGGCCTCATCAGCTGGTACACGGGTATCCTACGTGGCAGCTACAACTACCACGACACAGCCGTGGAGCGCGTGGGTATCGACCATCTGGACGAGTCCATGGTCGGCTGGGCGCTGTGGAAGCCGGGCCACATCGGGGTATACATAGGTGATGGTTGGTGTATTGAGGCCAAGGGTATCAACTACGGCACCATCAAGTCCAGAGTGGCGGCCACACCCTGGCAGAAGGTCCTCAAGCTCTGCGACATCGATTATACCCCGGTCCCAGTGACATACACCCAGGGCTTCCGGCCGGCCGCAGACGGCCAGCGCTGGTGGTATCAGTTTACAGACGGTAGCTATGCGGCTAATGGCTGGTACTGGCTCCGGGAGGCAACGGACGGTACCTGCGGCTGGTATCTGTTTGACAGCGAGGGCTACATGCTGACCGGCTACCAGGTGGACCCTGCCGGTGAGGCATTTTTACTCTGTCCAGTCAAGGGCAGCGACGAGGGCAAGTGCATGATTACAGATGCCAGGGGAGCGCTCCGGATTGCGGAGGAGTACGACATGGCAAATCGTCGGTATGTGTTTAATTGGTAGATTACCGAAGGGCGCTGCGATAGCGCCCTGACTTCCTCAATCATAATAATGGCGTACAACATAATGAGCCAGCGCATCAATAAAGGCGCCGTTTCGCGGCTTCTGTGCCAATTCAAAGCCGAAAACCTGGTTTAAAAGATTCCGGTCTCCATGGAGCCAAATAGTATTAATGATGGTGCGTATATTGCGTTCTACACATCCCACAGATGTTTTATACCGAACCGCAATTTCTACGTATAATCCTTTTGATATATAGGAAAGCAGGTCCGGTTCATGAACTGAGCGGATTACACCATAGATAGTATAGCGAAATCCTATGTAGGAATTATTGACGCCAAGCCGTCGAAGCAGGTTACTGGTTTCTCTTTCGTATTTCATGTTAGCCCTCCTAAAACTTATTACATTATAAAAGTAACTATTAGGAGGAGGACTATCAAGGGAAGGGGGACAACAAAAAGTTACAAAAGGTATCATAAAATGCGGGAAAATAAATGGGGAATGATTCTTTTGGTGCAGACCGGCATCCATAGGGCCTAGTTCAAATAGATTTCCAAAAACATACTGACATTGCCTTCCATCCATGCTATAATAAAACCAGAAAAGCCTCCGGAACCATGATTCCAGGGGCTTAATTTAATCATATGTTATTGACATCCGGTGGGCCGGACGGCGAAATGGGTGCCTCCATGCGTTATCTTTCCCAGCGCTACGCCATGCCATATAAAGAGTGCAAGGGAACCCTGACCGACATTGGTATATCTGTATTAAAATGCTCCGTTAAAACGGGCTTTTTTTTACCGGGATTTCCCGGCAGTTCTGCAAGCGTATAAGCCCATTTGTACGGAAGCAGATTCAAATAAATTTCGATATGCTCCCGGCTGTAAACCACGATTTTCTCCACGATATTGCGGTAAAAGGTATCGTCCTGCTGTTCTCCCAGCGCCAGCGCCCGGATTGTGGCCGCTATGTCCGCAATCATTTCCTCCTGATTCTCGGTCAGCTCCTTTTGGTGCCTGGCGTCCTTGATTCTTTCCTCTAAATCCGCTTTTTCCTTTTCGTAACGCTCCACCATGCGACGGTACTCGTCCTTGGTAATGTCCTTGCTTAAATAGAGGTCAAGCAGCTTTTCCTTTTTCTCGGACACGGCCTCCATGCGCCGCTCTAATTTGGGCAGCTCGTTTTCTCCGGCGTCCCCGGCAGATAGAACCATCTTGACAATCTCGACTAAATCTTGTATCAGGCGTTCCTTGTTTTGACGCAGGTGCTTTACCACCATTTGAATCATCAGCATAAAGTCCTCGTCGCGGATTTGCTGATTGACGGAACAGCCGATTGCATTTCCCGCCTTGTCGATTTTGGGTAATCCATGCTGGGCGGCCTCGTAGCAGCGCCACGCCTTGTATTGGCTGCCGTCCTGCCGCTTCTTGGCCCGTGATACAAACCGGGAACCGCAGCCGCCACAGACGATTTTACCGGACAGGCAATAACGGTTGCTATGCTTTGCCTTTTGCTCCGGCGAGGGGGAACGGCGTTCCAGCTCCCGTTGCGTCCGCTCGAATATTTCACGGCTGATAATCGGCTCATGGTGATCGCGCAGCACGACAAATTCTTCCTCGCCCCGGTTATACTTCTTGTCATGGCTTAAATAGTCCGGGGTGTAGGTCTTTTTTTGAATCAGGTCGCCGCAATACTTTTCATTCCGCAGGGCGCGGAGTATCACCGTGTTCGTCCAGTTCTTCATGTGGGTGGACGTTTCAATCCCGGCCTCCCGCAACTCGCGGGCAATCGTATAGGTTCCTTTGCCCTCCTCCAAAAACTTATGGAAGATCAGCCGCACGACTTCGGCCCCGGCTTCATTGATGAACAGCTTCCCGTCCCGCACATCGTAGCCCAGCATATCCCGGCCAAACACAACGCCTTGTTCCATTCGCCGTTTCTGGCCCCATTTGACACGCTCGGAAGTCTTGCGGCTTTCCTCTTGGGCAATCGACGCCATGATCGTTAGACGCAGTTCGGAATCCGGGTCTTTGGTGTTGATGTTGTCATTCATAAAGAAAACGTAGACGCCCAGCTTTTTCAAGTCGCGGGTGTATTGCAGGGTGTCCACGGTGTTACGGGCAAACCGGCTTACTTCTTTGGTGATAATCAGGTCGATCTTGCCAGCCTTGGCCGCTGCAATCATACGGTTAAATTCTTTCCGCTTCTTTGTATTCGTGCCGGAAATGCCCTCGTCAGGATAAATCTTTACCAGCTCCCAATCCGGGTTCCGCTCTATGTACTCCCGGAAATACCTCTGTTGACTTTCAAATGAATTGGCTTGATCGTCTTTATCCGTTGAAACACGACAATATGCCGCTACTCGTACCATAAAATCAGCTCCTTTCAGCTCTCTGCAAGTGGTATCAGGTGATAAATCTATTTTATCGCCCGCCTTGCAAATTGGCAAAGGTGCGGATTTATGAATGAGAGCGGACGGCGTATTTCTGGGTGACTTTCTCCATGCAAGCCTCATATTGGGCTTGCGTCAACTTTCGGCTTTCCAGAAGTGAAAGCAGTATGGCCCGTTGGAAGCCCGCCTTGAAGCCTTGGCACTCTGCCGTGTCAAGGTCGGGTTCCTCCATGCCGACCGGGACATATCCCTCTTGATTCATAGTCAACACCTCCCTAAAACACTATATTCAGAGAGGTTTGTACGATATTATCAGTATCGGGGAAACTGCCTACGCAAACAGCGCAGGCCCCGCAATACCGAAATATTGCGTAGTTCCCCCTCAACATGAATAGAAAAAAGCCGCGCTTTGAAAACGTGTCCGCATGATTTTAACAGGCGGCGTCAAAAAAGCGCGGCTTTCCCTTGTTTTACGTTTCGATTGTTTCATTCTATGGATTGCCCGGACGGACTGGTGGCCTGCCTGTCCTCATTGGAATTTCACCACGGCCCATGCTGATGGGTGCGCCGTCCCTTGACTTTACGTTAGCCAGACGGAAGTATCATTACATACAGATTATTGCCACAGGGCGGCCCTGCCCTGCTTGCGGCGTTGGTAGTGTGCGCTCCCTTTTCTCCATAGCCTCTAAAAATATCGCCTCCTTACCGACTGGAAAAAAGATTGTGGCGTACCCGCCGCCCGGCTCCCTGTATCCTGCCCGCGCAGGTATGTATCCGGGTATCCTATGCAGTTTTCAATGTTCAGGTGAGAGGCGGGGGAAATATGCCCCTCTTATTAACCAACCGAAAAGCGCCGGTCGTTTTGAGGGCTGAAATGAAAAGTTTTTCAAAAATTTTTTCGTAGTTTTTCAAGTCCCCGGACGATACTTTCACACACGGAATTGACCGCCACGCCCTCGGCCTTGGCGATCTCGGTTTTACTCATGCCCAAAATGAAAAAGGCGTAAAGGCGCTTGGCCTGCTTGTCAGGCAGGGCGGCAAGGGCGGCGTACAACTCGGCTTTGGCTGCCTTTTGCAAATAGATTTCTTCCGGCGTCAAGGGCTTGTCCACAGTTTCGTTCTCTATGCCGTCCCCACAATCAAGGGAATAGTATGCTTTGTGGTAGGACAGGCGGGAAAAATAGTTTTTCTCTTGCCGCTTGCTTTCTGTAAGTATCGCGCCGATCTCGTCCGGCACGTCAATAAGCTCGTCGCTTGTATAGAATGGGTAAAAATCCCGTAGGTTGATAATCATAATGATTTCCTCCGTTTCGATTGTTTGGGGTTGATTTGCGACAATCGAAACGGGGCGGCGGGGAGCGGCAGCCTATGGAAAAACGCAAAATTCGACAAAAAATACCCGACTGGACGCAATCGCATACCAGCCGGGCGGAGAATGAAATAAAATGAAGTCTATTTACATAATATAGTTCATATTCATATGCGAGCTTATCCCGTGGTGGAGATAGGCTTTTTTTGAGCGGTTATCAGGTAATTTATAAATAAAAATGGACATGGCAATACCCCTCGAATACCGCCGTGTCCTCAAAAAAGGGCGACTTTATCACACCCTCCGTATTCCAATTTTCCAAAAGAAAAACGGCGGATTTGAACATTCATAATTTCAAAACCGCCGCAGACTATCACTGTCAAACAACGGTTCCTTAGTCCGCTAAATTTGCCAGCAATCGCATATTTTGACTGTGTTATCTAAAAGAAAAAACCGATAACCACAAGATCGTTCTTGTAGGTTATCGGCTCTGCGTCTTAGCGTCTGGCTCTTTGATAACTAAAATATTTTGTTGTCGTACTGTGATTAGTGTTTCATGTTTGCATTTTGGACAATACAAAGGAAAATTCTCAAGTATTGTATCAGATCGTATTCTAATCCTTGTTTTACTTTGACAAACAGGGCATAGTATCCACTCATTATTTTCCATATAATGCTCCCTAAAGTGATATTTTTACAAGTAGTTCACTCATGATTTCGTCCCCTTTCTTCCTTGAATGTAAAAGAAAACTGCCGCTTCTTTGCCGCTATACAGTCTAATCCAGAAAGAAAATATCCTCCACATTTTTGCCTAATTGTACGGCTAACCTCATGGCCAGTTCCAATGTTGGGTTATATTTGTTGTTTTCTATTGCTATAATTGTTTGTCTGCTTACCCCTAATTCTTTTGCTAAATCTTCCTGCCTTAGACCAGCTTCTTTCCTTAACCGTTTTATATCATTCCGCATTTTCTGCCTCTCACCGTTTAATTAAATTGAAGTAAAAGAGAACCGATTGAAACAAGAATGGCAACTACGACAAGCCCCATTAAAATAGTCAACAGTGCTTTGTTTGGTTCTTTGTATTCTTCATCACCGTCTATCATTCTCCGTTTGATTATCTGTTCGTAAAGGTATTGAAGTAGGCAGGAGACAACCAATATAAAGCCCGGTATAATACTGCTGGATTGCTTTTCAATATACGCTATTGCATTCTCGTATATCGTCCAAAGAGCTAAAAGTAAAAGCGCAGACTTGAAACCGATTGACTGTGATTGCAACTTGATGTTGCGTTCCATTTCGTCCATTTGTTTTTTCATCATAGTACCTCCTTAAAATGTTAAAAGTTTTTTACATTTATAATTATACTCCCATCAAGCAAAATGTCAAGAACTTTTAACATTTTGCTTTTAGTTCATGTTTGTTAGAGTGGAGATAGGTGAAGTATAAACTGCAATAATAGCGCATATTACATCATTCCCTTGCATATAGTATGAACTATACAATGTAAATGGGTGATGTAATATGGCGAAAGGAATTGAATACCCCGGCTTTGAAACGCTTGGTGCAGATATTAAGAAGGCCCGGAAAGCATTAGGGCTGTCGCGCCGTGCGCTGGCAGAAAAAGTCAGCATTGATCCCCGGTATCTTGCAAATATCGAAAATAGCGGTGATCTTCCCAGTGTCCCGGTACTTTACGAGCTGGCGAAGATATGTAAGCTCCCAATAGAACGCTACTTCCACCCGGAAGCAGAGCCGGAGGGCAGCGAACAGCGCCAGAGGGTCGGCCACAAGTTGAAGCTGTGTCCAGAACCATATTTGCCAATTATCGAGGGGGCCATTGATGGGGCTATCAAAATCATGGTAGCGGGGGACGAATAAAAACGTCCTCCGCTTTCCTTACTAAATTAACATACCGTTATTCGGGCTAATTACTTGTCCTGTCATAAATGGCTGAATTAACAAACTGCAAATCAATTCTGCAATATCTTCCGGGGTAGAAACTCTTTGCAAAGCCAGGTTGCCGCTTAGTCGGTACATCTTTTCTTCGCCTCCCGCCCACCAGCGCGTGGAGATAGCGGCAGGGGCAATACAGTTTACCCGAATATCCGGGACCAAAGCCCACGTTAAAGATTTTGTCAAACAGTGGACAGCCGCTTTGGACATAGCATATGGTAATGACGAACTGGAACCTGTTAAACCTGCAATACTCCCCATGTTGAGAATACGTCATAATAAGACTAAACGGCGTTGAAGAATAGAGAACGTGAAAAGTGTCCTCTATTTTTTTACGTCTTTTTATCTTCCTATCACATTTTCAGAATGTCCATTTATCTACCGATAAAATTTTTGCAAACTTGTTATTCAAAGAAGCCATAAATGTGGCTTGGACAATAGGAGCAGGCACAATAACATTATTCCATTCTAATTCTTTTGTTGCACATGCGTCCTCTATAAGCGTGATTTTATAACCTAAGTTTACGGCAGCTCTTACTGTTGTATCAACACACATATGTGTCATCATGCCACATACTACTAAATGGCTAATACTTTTTTTATCAAGTTCTGATTTCAAAGTTGTTTGATAGAAGCTGTCCGGCGTATGTTTTTCAATCACTATTTCTCCATTTTGAGGGCAAACACTTTTATAAATATTTACTCCCTCTGTGTTAGGTACAAAAAAAGCTGCATTGGGAGATTGGTTTATATGTTGGATATGAAAAACAGAAAGATCATGCTCTCTAAATAATTGCAACATCGTTTTCGCTTGATTCGCTGCCTGTTCAGACTGATACAATTCAAATTTTCCGCCTTGGAAATAATCGTTTTGTATGTCAATTAAGAGTAGCCCTAAACACATTTCAGATACCTCCGTTAATATGATTTTATCTTTATTATATTTGTAATGTGTAGAAAGTAAATTACTTACTTTTTAGTAGATATGTCTTTATAACAACAAATCCCTTTTCGGTCAAGTATATCAGTCTGTCCATGCTCTATCATGTACTCAATACCGATTTCCTGCATAATGTCTACTGCTTGAAGTAGCTTTTTTCCTCGTTCTGTCAAAAAGTATTCGATATGTAATGGATAACCATCTGTACTTATTTTATCAATTAAGTTAAATTCGCGTAGTTCTTTAAGCTGTTGTAACAACATTTTTTGTGATACACCTTCTATTTCATGTTCTAATTCTGAAAAAGATTTATTGCCTTTTCTTAACTGAAAGACTATTATTGTTTTCCACTTACCCTTTACAATATCATGCACAATTTCTAAAGGGCAGGTATATTCTTGACGCATTTTCATTTTTGATACCTCACATACATGAATTCCAAACGACATGTAAATTCTTTTGGCTTACGGCCTCGTCCAAATATTAGGAAGCTAAAACACAATCTTCTCGATATTTTTTCTCCGGGAACTGGATAAAGTACCTGCTGTCTACGCATTTAGGACGTTGACAAGCCTTGGAAATCAAGGGCTTTCAGAGGCAGTCAACGGGTAGGCTGAATGAATTATCAAATAACCTCTAAAATGACGGTCTAAATGCGTAGAACGGGTAAGAAAAATTGGGGTATGGAATCAACCGATACGTCAGTTCCATACCCCGGTTTACATACTACGATCTCTCCAAAGATGATTGATAAGTAGAGCAATAATGCTTCCAATGGTTGTGTCCACAATGCGGTTAATCGCAAAACTCACAGGACTTAAATCTTTCTCATGTGTGACTGTAACGCAGAGAAATACTACACACATAAGAAAAGTTCCTTTTTCCTGCCGTAAGAAAAGGGAAAGTTTAATGACAGGGATCAGTAAAAGCGACAAAAGAGCATACCGCAATAAATTAATGGGGACTTGGTAAATATACCTTTCAAAAGCTAAAAACAGCATACCAAATATTCCGCCTATTACGGTAGAAATTTCTCTGTTCATCGCTACTTGAAAGCTATCTTTCTGGTTGCGCTGCACACATAGAATAGCGGCTATCGCAGCATAGAACGGTACACCTCCAACACGAACCGCGTCAATACATAAGCAAAGAAAAACGGCTATAACGGTTTTCCATATACGGCCCCCTATTTTGAGGGAATACGGTTTCATACTTTATCGTAGATACCTTTCAATGTGTGCTGTGCTAAAATATGCCGTTCCATTTTGTGATACAGCTCATTCAGATAAAATCCTGTTTCCAAATCCAGTAGACAATCCAGTGCGAAAACGTGTAGCTCATAAGTATGAGCTTGATTCGGCGGGGTCATTCCACCATAGAAACAGGACAGTTCCTTACTCTGGTTGTTTCCTTGAATACTTGTCCAGCTATTGCAGCCCTGTATAAAGTCATGGGCTGTCTGGCTCTCGTTTTCTTTCAGCTCTTGGCGCGTGATATTGGCAGCCAACCAGTGAATCCATGCAAATCCGCCTGTAACGGGATAGGCGTCTTTGTCCTCTAAGACAACGGCAAAAGAAACTGTCCTCTCCGGCGCTTCTTCAATTTTCAGCGGCAGGGAGAAAGTCGGAACGCCGTTTTCATTGAATTGTGTCCCACGTCCACCATATTGATCCTGAATTACACCGTCAATGATACCTGTACTTGTTACAATCATAGTTCCACCTCCGTGTAGTTTTTCAATCCCATCATAACCACAGGAAGCAGAAACGTAAATTACCCACTTTTTCGTAGGTATTATTCCGGGACAACTCCTTTTTCAATCAACAGATTTTCTTTACCCTCTGCTTTGAGATATTCAATTCCGATATGCTGCATTATGATAAGGGCTTTTAGCATCTCCCGGCCTTGGCTCTCGGTCAAAGAATATTCCACATGAAGCGGATAGCCCTCAAAAGACTGCTTTTCCACAAAACCGAAATCCATTAACTCTTTTAGTTGCTCCAATAGCATTTTTTGTGTAATGCCGTCTATGTCTTTTTCCAATTTTGCAAGGGAAGTCGGCCCCAGACGTAACCGCCATAAAATAATAGGTTTCCATTTTCCTTTTATCATATCGTGTACCAGCTCCAAAGGACAGGTAAATTCTTCTCGCATTTTCATAGTGTATTCACTTCCTTTGTTCTTATTTTACTGCAACTTTCTTATTTTCTCAACTGCATAGTATGAAGTATGTTGTGTATAGATTGCACATATTTATTCCAAAGTATAGACTGTCAAAAAAATCGTGGTAAAATTATCCTTAAATATCAAATCAATATGGAAATGAAAGTAGGATTCAAACAATGACACATGAAGAAAGTTCATGGTTATCTATTACCGAAAATGCAAATAGCCATTATCTCGATTTTTCGGTGAATACAAATTCATTGGGGATACCAGATATACTACGGCAAAAAAGCACCGGACGTAGCGGCCTATCGGCCAACATGCCCGGTGCTTTTTTATGCCATATATACCAGCTGGGAACAGGGGATTTTCCGCTAAAACAATAGCGGCAAGCAGGGCAGAGTGGTACACACTCTGCGATTTTCCACCTTTTCGCTCCCGCGAAAACCTGTAAAATCTGCTTGTTGGGGGCAGCCCCCAATCCCCCGGTAAGGTTCGCTTTGCTGCCTTACGAACGCTCCACAGGCGAAGCGGCTACGCACCCTTACGGGCGCTGCATACAGGCAGGCCCGGCGCTATCGCTGGGCCTGTTCCTTCTCTTTTTCCGGCTGCTCCGGGGGAGCGCCTAACAGTCTATCGACGTTGGCCTTGGCGGTCAAAACTTCCTGCATTTCTTTCTTGGCGGCGGCATACTCGGCATAGGCTTTTTTCTTCCCGGCCAACAGTTCCGCATACTCCGCTTGCAGCGTTTTCATGGTGGGGAGCTTTTGCAGGTGGAGCGCGTTAAACGCGGCCTTGGCCGCTTTGTGCAGCAGGATTTCCGTTTCATGGGCCGCGTAAAACTTTTTGCTGTACCCAGCCTTACGATAGGCCGCGTACACGTCGCGGGTCTTGGAATAGTTCACGATCTGTTTTTGTAAGGCGCTGATCTCGGCCATGCGTCCCTCGGCCTGTTTGATAGTGCCGGACAGCTCGTTGAACTGGGCCGTGGCCGCCGCCGCTTTCCCGGCCAGCGCGTCATATTCCAGCAGCCCGTTTTCCTCTAAAAAATTCATGGTCTGGGCCATCTGCTTTAGATTGAAAACCTTGGCCCAGCGTTCATAACCGGCCCCTTTGCCAGCCTGTAATTTGCTTTGAATATCAATGAGCAGGTTCACCTTGCAGGGCTGTTTTGCCGGAGCTTTTGACCGGCTGGAAAGAGAAACAACACGCCTGCCCTCGATACGTTCCTGTATGGCCTCCGGGGTGTAGTCGGCTCCCAGCGTATTTTCCCGGCAGCGGGTAGCCTTATCCTGTCCCGGTGCGAGAAAGGAAAGCGTCTTGCCCCGGCGCTGTACCTTGAAGCCGGACGCCTCCATGAGCCGCAGGAACGCGGCAAAGTCGGCGGGCTTTTCTGCAAGGGCGGCGTCGATAGCGGCCCGTACCTTTTCCTGTGCGGACAGCGGTTTTTTATCGCCTAACCATTTGCCGTAATCTTTCTTGCCGCGCTTGGGATTCTCAATTACGGAAAGGCCATTTTCCAGAC